>CETK01017917.1_pt1 | contig 51436 bp, 56 predicted proteins | sample 361431 | NCBI WGS metagenome assembly CETK01 (sample SAMEA2622452, study PRJEB7988) | marine metagenome | biome: marine biome (ENVO:00000447); feature: surface water layer (ENVO:00002042); material: "saline water (ENVO:00002010), including plankton (ENVO:xxxxxxxx)" | depth 5 m | reverse complement strand
GGAAAAACAAAAACCTCAATAAAAAACATAATGATACTTGGAGGAGGTAGAATTGGGTATAATACCGCAAGAGAATTATGTGAGAAGAAATTTAATGTAAGTCTCATCGAAAAAAATAAAGAAAAAGCATTTGAGATTTCAGAGCTACTACCAAATGCTTTAATTATTCACGGAGATGGAAGAAATACTGAACTTTTAGACGAGGAAAATCTTTCTTCAATGGATGCTTTTATATCTGTAACTGAAAATTCAGAAACTAATATTATGAGTTGTTTGATGGCCAACTCCAAAAAGGTAAAAAAAACAATTGCACTTGTAGAAAATATGGATTATTTTCAGCTTTCACACTCAATTGGTATTGATACATTAATCAACAAAAAATTGCTTACTGCAAATACCATTTTTAGATACGTTAGAAAAGGAGATGTGGTAGACATGAAAACTCTGAATAATTTAAATGTTGAAATATTAGAATTTGTTGTCAACCCAAATTCCAAAGTGGCGAATTATAAAATAAGAAATATTGATTTCCCCAGGACAGCAATAATTGGTGGAGTTATTAAAGAAGGCCAAGGTCTTACCGCTCTTGGCGACTATAAAATAATCCCTGGAGATAGAATTGTTGTTTGTTGTCTACCAAGATCAATTAAGCGGATTGAACGCTTATTTTTGTGATTTATGATTAATAATTTTAATTACAAAATCGTAGTTTTTTTAATGGGAGTTTTGTTACTCGTCAATGGTGGCTTCATGTTGCTTTCATCATTAATAAGCTGGTTTTCTAATGACGGTTTTGTAGATAAAATTGCAATTTCTTCCTTGATTGTAATTTCTACAGGATTTATTTTTTTATTTTTTGGAAGAGGATATGAAAAACAGATTCAAAAACGTGAAGGTTATTTAATTGTTACTTTAGGTTGGATTTTAATGTCAATTACTGGAACTATTCCTTATATAATGACAGGTGTAATTCCACAATTTTCTTCAAGTTTTTTTGAATCAATGTCAGGTTACACTACTACTGGAGCAACTTTAATAGAGAAAATAGATTCATTGCCCAAAGGCATTTTATTTTGGCGCTCAACAACTCATTGGATCGGTGGAATGGGAATTATTGTACTAGCAATCGCTATATTACCCTTTCTTGGCATAGGGGGAACTCAACTATTTTCGGCTGAAGCTCCAGGTCCTGCTAGCGATAAATTACATCCTAGAATAACAGATACTGCCAAACGTTTATGGTTAATTTATTTTACCTATACTGTAGTTCAGGCAATTTTACTTTATATTGCTGGAATGACAATTTTTGATGCTGTTAATCACGCCATGAGCACAATCTCAACAGGCGGGTTTTCTACAAAAAGTGAAAGCATTGCTTTTTGGAATGATAAACCATTAATTCAATATATTATTATAATATTTATGTTTTTAGCTGGTACTAATTTTGTTTTAAGCTACTTTGCTTTTACTCGAAAATTTCAAAAAATCATTCAGGATGAAGAATTTAAACTATATACTCGCTTTATAATCTTTTTTTCATTTCTTGTGATAGTTTTTAATTTATTGTCTCAAAATCTTCCTGCCGATTCAATTTTGAACGGATTTGAACTTACAATCCGCAATGCAATATTTCAAGTTGTTTCAATTATAACGACAACTGGATTTATAACCTATGATTTTACCCAATGGGCACCAATAGTAACAATAATATTTTTTGGACTCATGTTTTTAGGAGGATCATCTGGATCAACTTCAGGGGGTGTAAAAATAGTTCGTCATATGTTAATGATTAAAACAGGTTTTTTAGAATTTAAAAGAGCACTACACCCAAATGCAATCATTCAGTCTAGGTACAATAATAAAACCGTCAATGAGTCAATTTCATTTAACATTTTAGGTTTTTTTATTTTATATATGTTGAGTTTTATTGTAGGATCTATAGGTTTTGGAATTTTTGGTACAGATTTTGATTCTTCTTTGGGACTTGCTGCGTCAACCCTAGGAAATATTGGACCTGCACTAGGGTCTTTTGGTCCTAGCCATAGTTACGCATCTTTATCCGAAATTGGGAAACTGTGGGCAACATTTTTGATGTTATTGGGCCGTTTGGAACTTTTTACCGTTCTAATTTTATTCTCACCATTTTTTTGGAAAAAGAATTACTAAAAAAACTTAAAGTATTAATAATTAAATCCTTTGTCTTACAATTTCAAATAAAATTACACCGCAGGCAACCGAAACATTTAAAGAGTTCGTCTCACCCTGCATTGGTATACTGGCATGGCTATCGATTATTTCAAGTAGTCCTTTTGAAATTCCTTTTTCCTCAGAACCCAAAACAATAGCGAGAGGAACGTTTAAAGATTTATTATAAATTATATCTTCGGCTTTTTCAGTAATTGCAAGAATAGAAACATTATTAGCTTTAAGTGTATAAATAACATCTTTAAGATTTTTCACTTTGGATATTGGTATATGAAAAATATTACCTGCCGAAGTTTTAACTACATCTCCATTCAGGGAGGCACTATTACTAATAGGTGCAAATACAGCGTCTACACCCGCAGCAACTGATGAACGTATAATAGCTCCGAAATTATGAACATCCGTTACAGAGTCTAGTAGTACAAAAACGGGGGATTGTTTTTTCTCTAAAATTTCTTCAACTAGTGTCTCCATTTCAAATGTTTTAATTGAAGAAATTCTAGCAACTGCTCTCTGATGATTTTTTTTTGATAATTTTTCTAATTTTTCCTCCGGAACAAAACTAAATGGAATAGTTTTAGATTTTAGAGTGTAAATTAACCTATCGTAAAGTTTACTTTTTCCACCCCTCAATAGCCAAACTTTTTCAATAGGTGTACCTGACTTTATTGCCTCTAGGATAGAATGTATACCAAATACATTTGTTGTTTTCATTTTATAAAAATAAATATTTCTTTAAGGACAATAAGAAACAATAATTTTTTAAGAGTTGATTTTTTCCATCTTCTTTCATAATTTGAAAATGTTATGAAAGGGAAATCAATTTATTCTTTATCACATTGTTTAAATATTTTAATAATTTTTTCATTTTTGAATTGTTCATCTGAACCAATAATAAAACCTAAATCTCTTGTGTCAATCGATTTCGAAATACAAGGCAACGGAACAGTAAAACCCAATTCAGGCTTATTCGATATAAATAGCAGAGTTGTTTTTGAAGCTATCGCAGATTCAGGCTATTATTTTGATCGTTGGGAGGGATTTGCTGATGAAGGTATAGAACAAGAAAAATATGAATTGGTTCTAACTGGTGATTTGAATTTAACTGCAATTTTTTTACCTATTCCTGAGTTGAGTAGTGAGATAATAATCTATAATCCAAAAAAAATTGACCCTAATCCCATTTTTATTATTGAAAACGGAGGTGATAAGGCTTATTTAACTGATAAGACGGGAGAAAAACTTAAAGTATGGAATTTTGATTCAAAATTGGGGAATGATTTAGAATTAATGATAGATGGCAGTTTGATTGGTCTTTTTAAATCAGATGATGTATTTTTTTCGTTTGGTGGTTATGGAGGAACTCTTAAAAAATTTAATCCAAATGGAACATTGGGTTGGCAATATGAAGTCAATAACGAAAATGAACTTGCACATCATGATTTTGAGATTTTACCTAATGGGAACATTTTGTTGTTAGTTTGGGAGCGATTTTCAGAAGAGGAAGCAATAAATTTTGGATTTAGTGGCACGGGAGAAATTTTTTTAGAAAAAATTATTGAAATCAATCCGAGTAATGATTCTATCATATGGGAATGGAGAAGTGTAGATCATTTGATTCAGGACTTTGATTTAAATAAACTCAACTACGGTAAGATTTCAAAATTTCCACAAAAAATAGATCTTAATTACAACAAAATTGAAAACGGAGATTTGATGCATGCCAATGGACTTTGCTATGATCTAAAAAGAAATTTAATATTCTTAAGTGTAAATTTTTACAGTGAGATTTGGGCTATTCCTCATCAATATGACACCCAAACTACTAAAACTGAAAAAGGAGATTTAGTTTTTCGATTTGGTAATCCAAATGCTTTTGATTCTTCTGATAAGCGTATATTTTTCAATAATCATCATCCAAATATTGTATCTCTTCATCAAGAAACCTCAGACAATTTTTTGATTTATATGAATGGATCAAAAAATAACCAATCTTCAATTTATGAATTCACCTTGCCATTGCAATTTGAAAGCGACCCCAAAAATTGGATACAGCCAGAATTATTTTGGGAATTTTCTAATACTGATTTATTCAGTGCTAAAATATCTGGATGTATTCGCTTGCCCAATGGAAATACTTTAATTTGTGAGGGTGATTATGGATATTGGGAGGTAACAAGAGACAAAGATATTGTTTGGAAGTATGAAGGAGATGCTACCTTCTGGAGGGGATATGTTTATCCACAGAAGAGGTAACAAAATATTTAATTTATATTTTTAATTAAAGCACTTTCGAAGAAACCTATTGACAAATACTTAATATTTTTTCTCCCCCTGGGCCGTTGGCTTCATTAAAACTATCTTGGCCTCTTGATCCGTCAAGTTTTGTATAGGATATAGTATATGAAGTTTCTTCAGGATATCTACCTACAATCCATTCCCATTTCATATTTGACGCATTCGAAGGTATCGTAACAGTTGAAGACCCTGAATTATCATTGCCTGTATAAGCTTCCAGAGTTTTATTTATTTCTACCCCGCTTGCGTAAGGGCTTGGAATTGCAAAGAAATAAACTTGACCATCAACAGTAAGTTTTAATCTGCTATCTTGCCATCCATCACCATATGAATCCTGCATTTTGATTGTATAAACTCCAGGTATGGCTGAACCATCAACTACATTACACAAAACAATTTTATTGTAAACAAATGGTGAAGAAAAATATGAACCTGTCATAGATCCAGTTACTTCATCTTCAGAATACGACTTTCCATTACTAAGGTTCAATTTAAGTCTTATTTTCACAGTACTACCACCTATAAATCCAATTTGATTTTCGACATCTGTGAGAGGAATTCGGAGTATTGTTCTAGGGAGTCCTGTGGGACCGACAGAAAATTCAGAAGGCTGTATAGTTTTATATAGAATTTCAGCACTACCATCTACTGAAATATAAACTTCGACATTTTCCATCAAATCACCATTTTCAGAATCATGTTCTTCAAATTCTAATTCAAATATTGAATTACTTTGGTCATAGAAATTATAGTCCCCGTTAGTACCAATAGTCCTAATCACTGCACCCTTTTCAAAGTTTTCAAGAACAAAATTTACAGTATTGTCAGGACTTTCACATGAGTAAAATACAATTATAAAACTTATGAGTGATATTAATTTTTTCATATTTATTTTTATTTAAGACTTGTAGGACCATTAGAATTCCAAAATACGCGCTCTGTTTTGGAGCTCCTTTGATTAGCATTTTTATTTGTGTTAACATAATTTGCTGGATAATATTGAATTAACGGAAACTGTCCTGGATCTGGTTCAATATTAGGTTGTAAAGATCTAGGATAGCCATTTCTTCTATAAGAATTATACGCATCAATACCGTTACCAGTTAACGATATAAAGAATTCTGTAGCCCACATGTCTAGTTTTTTTTCTGTTGAAGTTGCTGCATTCCAATCAGAGGTAAATGCTGCAATATAATTTGAAATATCTTCTGCACTTAGCTCAGGCCCCCCTAAGTCGTCAGTCTTTATTAATGCTTGTTCAAGAGCTATAAGTGTCTCATTAGTTGGGTCACCCCCAATATTTACAGCAACTTCTGCATTCATAAAGTGCATCCAAGAAGATAACAATATGGGTGTAATTCCAGCACCACCTCGACCATCTCCATCCACTTTACCTTCAAAACTTTCGTCATCAAACGCACCACCCGCAGGATAAACGCCTCTAAGTGTACGCTTAAATCCATCTGGGGGAATTCCATTATCATTTCCGTGGTCTCTTCCCCAATACCCATTTGCTGGCTTACTTGAGGAATTTGTAGGGGCACAGAAGGGGGTATCACTGCTACGTAATTGTGGAGGTACATAATAACCAGGTAATCCACACTCTAAAACTTCTTCATCCGCAGAGCTATCGAATCCAGGTGTATTGTCAACTTGTCTGTAGAAGTAATAATTGATCCTTGGATCAGTATTACCAGCGTGACCATTTATCATGTTAAACATCATCCAATTTGACATGTATTCACCACCTCCAGTGGAAGTGTAGTTTGATCTGTATAGTGGATGTCTTGTGTCAGGTGTTGCAGGGCTTGTACCCCAAACAAATTGAAAATCATCAGAAGGATCAACTATGTAGTTAGTTATGGAGTTGTAATTTGAAAAGTCCCCTAAGTTTAACAGAGCTTTTTTCTTTATACTGTTAGCAGCTTTAATCCATTTATCCGCATCTCCTTGATAGTAATAATCATTTGAAGGGACTGGACCTCCTGAATTAAAGTCTGAAATTGCACTTTCAAGTGTAGATATTGCAGCGCTATATACGCTCTCTCCACTATCAGAAATTGGATTCAATATAGCCTCTGCACCTTGAAGTGCTTCAGTGTAAGGGATATCACCAAAATAATCAACTAGAGTTAAAAGTATATACGCTTGGAATACTTTACCCATACCTCTGTGATATGTTAGTCCAGCTTCATCTGCCAGAACATTCATAAGGCGAATATCCTCAAGCATACCCCTGTAAGCAGATGACCACACACCATTCCAGCTATCAGGTGAATAAACATTATTATAAGTCCTCCCAGACATGTAGTTTATTCGGGTTAATTCACCACCTCTATCTCCCATACTGCTTACCCAAAAAGCAAAATCAATTTGAATTGAATTTAGAAAAAAACCTGCATCAGCCTGGTTTGGACTTAATGCGTTAGGATTCTCAGTTAAATCTAATTCAAGCGTGTCACACGAAAACAGTGTATATAAAATACATAAAAAGAGAGATAAAATATTTTTGTTTTTTTTCATTATAATAAGTTTCATATTTAAAATGTAAGTTTTATACTTCCACCATATCTTCTAGCACTCGGCCCATTAAGAAAATCGAACCCTCTACCGTTCCCTACACCTACACCTGCAATATTAGGGTCAAAATTAGTTCCTTTAGGAGTATTCCAAGCATTATATGCTAGATTGAATCCTGAGGCAGTTATCGATATGCTTCCAAATGGTGTATTCTCAATAATTTTATTAGGTAAACTATAACTTAGTGATACCTCTCCCAGTCTCCAGTGACTAGCATCATAAACTAACATTTCGTCAGGACCATATAAAACATTGCTAAAATAGAATGTGGAATTATTTATCATTTTAGTATTAGGCTGACCATTGGAATTAACACCCGGTAGAACAAAACTAAGTTCTCTATCTAATGTATCGGTTGTTAAACCTCTTCCTAGTAGAGTTGCCACCGTATAGGTAAAAATATCTCCACCTTGCTGGTAATTAAATAAAAAATTTAAACTTAAATTTTTATATGATATTGAGTTACTCAAATTGGCAATCCAATCTGGATTTGCATCACCAATTATTGTTGGATCAAAAGTTTCATCATAACTACCTTGGTTGTTAACAATAGGATCACCAGCATCAATCCACCTAGAGTTTTCGATTGTACCACCGTATCTAGTAATTGAAGAACCAATTATTGCTCCAAGAGATTCTCCAGGAATAGCAGCATTACCTAACGTGCCAAACCCTGCGTAAACAATCCTATCTGTGTCTTCGCCTAGATCTATAACTATTGCATCATTTGTTGACCAATTAAAAGAACTACTCCAATTTAGACCTTCAGAATTTTCTAACCAATTCATTGAAAGATCTAGTTCAACTCCTTTATTTTCAATTAAACCAATATTTGTTTGAGTTGAGGTATATCCAGTTGAAGGGTCCAAAGGCCTGTTTATTATCAAATCGTTAGTTTTTTTATTGTAAATAGAGAGATCTAATGTGAGCCTATTATCTAAAAAGCGACCTTCAATTCCAAACTCAATTTCATCGATTCTTTCTGGCTTTAGATTGGGGTTACCTAAAATAGAACCAGAAGTATTAGAAATCACATACCCTCCGTTTTTAATAAATGATTGTGTATCGATATTTAAAGTTGCAGCAATAGGATAGCCAAATGGGAAATTAGCAGAGGTTCCGTAGCCTGCTCTTACTTTCACGAAATTAACAAGGTCACTTTTTATCACAGGGAAAGCTTGAGAGGGAATAAATGATACACTTGCAGATGGATAGATTATTGATCTATTTTCTTCAGATAAATTTGATACCCAATCTTTTCTTGCAGCAAGTGTTAAATATGCATATCGATTGTAATCGATCTCTGTTTGTGCAAAAGCACCGACAATATTTCTTTTTTCATAAAATTGAATTTCATCTTGCTGTTCAAAGTTGAAATGTCTAAGTACATTAAAAACCTGTTGACCCGTACTACGAGTTCCGTTTTGATCAAATGTATCACTTCTAGAGTCAACACCGACGTTAAAAGTTATTCCAAAATCGTCAATATCATAATCGCCACTAACATTAAAATTGTGGTTATAAATTGATTTTGTATTATTCCAAGTTTCATATATACCATTTCGGTTAACCAGTGAACCAGTTTTACCTCCTTTATTTGAATAGTTTGTGTTGTTTTCGGAATAAACATCAATTCCATATCTATAAGAAACATTCAAATTATCATTTATACCATAAGATATATTTGCACCTCCAAAAACTCGATTTGTGCTTTGGATATTAGCGGTGTTATTTACCGTCCATAGGGGGTGTTGAATTGAATTATTTTGTCTGTAATAAATTGATTCTCCAGTGACAGGATTTTGGTAGGGCAGTCCCATTAAATCAACACTTCTGGGGGTATAAAAAACATTTGCGAAAACTGAAGCTCCCTCTCCTCCAACATTACTCCCATAATTTGCGGCTACAGGGGGGGTTTGAAATTTTGTTTGAGAAAAGTTCAGCGTACCTCCAACTACAAATCCGTTTGAAAGTTGGGAATTACCACCAAAACTTAGTGTATTTCTATTTACTGTGTTTCCAGGCGTAAAACCAACGTCTTCAAGATTACCATAGTTTATGTTATAATTCACAGTTCCATCACTCGTAGAACCTCTTACGTTGATATTATTACTAAATACATGTCCTGTCCTAAAAAATTCACCGACGCTGTCATAAGGTTTCCATTCATATAATTCGTCAGATGCTATCCCGAGGGCATCTAGAATTTGAGGAATTCCAGTCGCTGAACTCGCTGTCGTAAATGGGTGCCTCAAGAAACCAGGTGTTCCCGAAACAGCCCCATTAATTGAAGACTGTCCACCCCATCCTGCTGGTCCTCCTTGATCGAAACTAGGCCCCCAATTTGAAAAAAACCAGCCAAAGGATTGATCAAAACCGTTACCATACTGCATTTGGTAATCTGGCATAGAAGCAAACTCTACATTGAAATAAGAAGAATTAATCGTTATTTCATTTTTTGTCGCCTCACCGCTAGAAGAGCTGCCTGATTTTGTAGTAATTAGAATAACCCCATTTCTTCCCTGTGTACCATAAAGAGTTGCAGCAGCTAATCCTTTAAGAACACTTACTGATTCTATGTTATTAGGGTCAATATCGAGAAAGCGCGACGATCCATTGTTCCCATCTACAAAACTTCCTTGAGAATTTGTCTCACTGCTAAATGGAATTCCATCTACTATGAATAAAGGTTGGTTTCCTTGCGAGAAGGTATTAAATCCTCTAATTACTATGTTGGTTCCAGAACCTGACAATCCGCTCTGATTGGTAATTTGAACTCCTGAGGCTTTTCCCGTTAGAACTCTTCCAATATCTCCTTCAGCCCTTTGTTCTATGGCATCGTTACTTACTTCTGACACTGCATATCCAAGCGCCTGTTTTTCACGTTTAATTCCTAAAGAGGTTACTATAACTTCATCTAGCTGATTACCAAGTTGAAGTATGAAGTCAATTTCGTCTTGTCCATCGACTAAGATAGTTAGTGATTCATAACCAACAAAACTTGCTGAAATCTCTACGCCGTCCTCTACTGTAATCGAATAATTACCGTCAAAATCAGTAGTAGTACCATTATTTGTTCCTTCTTGTAAAACCGTTGCTCCTGGAAGTGGTACCCCTTGGTCGTCATAAACAATTCCAGTTATTGTTCTTTGGGCTACTGATAAATGCGTAAAAATCAACAAAGACAATATGACATAAAGATATTTCATAATATTATTTATTTTTCGGAGGGCTAATTTACTAAATTATACATAATTATATAAAAAAAGCCACCTTACTCGGGTGGCTTTTTTATAAGATCCTTGAATCTTAGTTCTTATCCCAACTATTTCTTGGGGTAAATAATGTACTACCAGCAGGTACATTTGGATTGAATAAGACTTCAAACTCTGAGTAGTTCCATCTAACTGGTATCTGAGAACCTGAAGTGGGTACTAGAGATGGAAAATCATTTCTTCTGAGGTCATTGAATACCTCTGGTTGAATAAATAGACCTATATATTTTTGAGTTAAAATATGGTCTTCTAAATCCAAACTTGCACCACCTGGGTTAATTGCATCTTGAGCAACATAAGTATCATACTGAGCTTCTGTTAATCCACTTTCTAGAAAAGAACCCTTGATACCATTTAGATATGCTGTTTCCATCTCAGCGGCATTACCATTTGTCCTACTTAAACATTCTGCTATAATGAACTGAACCTCTCTATAGGATATATATGCCTGCTCGTAGTTAGGAAGCATGTATGGGTGACTGGTTATAAAAGTCTGATCCCAAACAGCTAGCCTATCTGTATCATTAAGGTCAGTCATCATTCCTCTTAAGTGTGGATGAAATTCTATATCACCTGTTCTACCGTCATTGAATCTCCACCAACCAGCTTGTTGTGTAGCTCCAAAGGTATAAGACATGTTATCATCATGTGAAGTAAATGATGCTTTAGCTGCCGCTAGAGCCTCTGCGTACTGTCCTAAATGTAAATGAGCTCGCGCTTTAATTGCACTTGCTGCTTTAATCCATTTACTAGTATCTCCTCCGTAGATAACGTCGTCACTTCCAACAGCAAATCCACCGTTACTTCCAGCTAAAAGAGTAGAGCCTGATGCTAAAAGGTTGAAAACCTCTGTGTAGATTGATTCTTGAGTATCAAAAGTAGGATTAACTTCTTCAATACCTGAAGCGGCTGTTGAGTAAGGGATACTACCCCACCAGTCCGTCATGTCTAACAAAGCCGCAGCTTTTTGGATTTGGCCAATACCAACGTAATGATTATAACCGTCCTCTTGAGCATCTGCAATCATTGAATTTACTTCAACTAGTATCTCTCCGTAGTAAATGTTCCATACAGCATTAAAACGTGTAGGTTGCATTCCAGAGTAATCGTTAAATGAAGACCACTGTCTTGCAACACCTTCGGTTTGCTGAGCAAACATCGAGTTAACCCTTGAAGTCTGACCACCATAAACATCCATATGTCTAATTTGGATACTTGGTAATATAGCGTTATAAGATACCGAACTAGGGTTGTTTGGATCTAAGTTTATGTCATCTGCAATAAAAGATTCACAAGCACTAAAAAATAGTACGCTAAGTGATACTGCAATAAAATAATTTAATCTTTTCATGATTTTATAAATTTAATTTTAGTTTGGCCAAAACTGATCTTGTACCTGGCATGTTGAAATAATCAACACCTTGCCCATTTCCAACACCAGTAAGTGAAGTTTCTGGATCTACACCATTATAGTCCGTAGAATACCACAGGTTTCTACCTACTATGCTAAGATTTGCGCTGTCGATAAAATCGATTCCGATGCTTGAAACGGGGATATTGTAGCCTAAACTAACTTCACGCAACCTTATCCATCCGGCGTCATCAGTGAATTGTTCCCATACCGAGCCAAAGCCTCCAACTGAGGATTGATAGTAATATTGATCTCTAACAACGGGTATGTTGTTTGGAGAACCGTCAGGTAGTACACCGGGTATAGGAGCTGGTGCTTCTGTTCTTGTATTGGCAGTTAACTGTGATCTACCAAAAAACGAAAGTGCCCAACCAACACCATTTAGCATATCTCCTCCTTCTTTCCAGTCAAATAAGAATCCAATGTTTACAGGACCTAATCTAATTTGGTTGTTCCAACCCAAAATGAAGTCTGGATTTGGATTACCAATAGCTCTTTGTTGTGGATCAACTGCTTGGAAACCATATTCGTTTGAAGATGCATCGTCATTAATTACTACATCGCCATCGGGAATATTAAGACCATCATCACCAGGGCCACCATTTCCTGACCTTAAGTATGCTCCACCTACAAGGGCACCATACTGATTACCAGCAATCAGATAAGAACCGCCACTTGAGAACCCAGCTAAGAATAATTTGTCAAGACCTGGAGCTAATTCTTCGACTATGTTTTCATTACTGGTGAAATTTATTTGAGAATTCCAACTGAAATTTTCAGATTCAACTATTCCTAAATTTAAGGTTGCTTCAACACCCCTACCTGTCATTCTTCCCGAGTTAAGCCATACGTTGTTGTAACCAGTTGAAGGTGGCAACGATGCATTTAGAATCGCATCAGTCATTTGTCTTTCATAATAAGCAAGGTCTAATCCTATTCTATTGTTAAAAAATCTAAAGTCAATTCCGAACTCTATTTCTTCTGTAAGCTCAGAAGTAAGATCACTGTTACCAAGTACACTATCGATTTCAAAACCAGTAACACCCTGGATAGGCCAGTTAAGTGAATCTCCCCATCCGTCTCCAACATTTGTGATACCGTATCCGGAAGTTGTCAGGTAAGCAAAAGGAGGTGGTCCACCCACTTGAGCCCATGACGCCCTTATTTTAGCAAAACTCAGTGCATCACTTTGTGGTAATAATTCACTTAAAAGAATTGAGATGGACGCAGCAGGGTATACGAATGAGAAATCACCTGCATTAAATTCTCTGCCTGGTACACCAAGACGTGAATCATAATCCTGTCTTGCAGCAAGTGTAAGGTAGAATGTGCTGTCCCAGTCCATTTCAATTTGTCCAACAAATCCCATCTGAGTAGTTCTCAAGAAATTCTCACTACCTGCAACATTTGCAGCGTTTGCAAGGTTGATAAACCCTTGGAAGGCAAAATTTGAACCGTTAGAATTTAGAGAAGAACGTGTTCTGTCAAATGCGTTAGCACTAACAAGATAATTTAAATTAAGCTTGTCTGTAATTGCATCACCACCACTAATATTCAATATGGCATCAGTTAAGAATGAATTATATTGTGTGAGTGAAACATAACCTGTCGATCTAGTTCTAGATCCTAATTCAAAATTCTGCTTACGGCTGTCACTTGTAAAGTCAGCTCCTATAATTAGTGAAGCATTTAACCACTTACTATGAGTCCAATCAGCAGTGAAACTTCCATAAACACGATTTACAGTTTCATCTCTAAGTGCATTATTGATTAGCCAGTAAGGATTATCATAACCGCCACCACCACGGTAGTTTCTTTGCTTACCATTAGCAAAAATGTATGAAGATGGTTCATCAACTGCATCCTCTGGGCTGAAACCATTAGCGTTATCAAATGTTATTGGAGTTCTATATAATCCTAACATTAATCCAGATGTGTTAGAACCTTGTTGAATTCTTGTGTAGTCAGATCTAACAAAATTGAAAGTAGTGGCTAATTTTAATTTGTCAGATGCTTGGAGCGTTCCGGCTAATCTGAACGTTTTTCTACCATACTCTTCGTTAGGTACAATACCCTCATTAGTTAAAAATGAAGTTGAAAATGCATATGTAGCTTTTTCAGTACCACCCTGTATACTTAAGTTATTTAAGGACTGGATTGCCTCTCTGAAGAATCCACGATAGTTATCCTGATAATTGTTCGCAGGTATTCCATTTCCTGTTCCCTTCGTCACTAAGAAACCATTTTTATCCCAGAGGTAATTACCATCTCCGTCGAAATCGCTTGCTGAAGGAGCTTCTGGGTGATTAGGGTCTGTTGAATATTCCAAATCTGTGTACCTAGGTCCATAAGAACTCGATTCGCCTGTACCTGGAGATCTCCAATAAGGTGTTCTATTATCCCTGCTTCTATTTCGACCTTGTGCAAATTCGTCTTGAAGGTTAAAAGTAGTTGAGAGCCAGTCAACACCGGTAGAGTGAGTGTATGAAACTTTCATTTCACCTTCTTCACCCTTTTTTGTTGTTACCACAATAACCCCAGGTGCACCAGCTGTCCCATAAAGAGCTGTCGCAGCAGATCCTTTAAGAATGTTGATACTTTCAATATCTTCATTGTTTAAGTCCATCAAACGGTTGGAAGTAGCGGTACCCGCTGTGTTTGAACCTGAGTTTAATGTCTCATTGTTTGTAATTATACCGTCGATAACGATAAGTGGTTGGTTATTACCGATCATGGACGTTACACCTCTAATCAAAATCCTAGAACCACCACCAGCTGAACCTGCAGATCTTGTAATCTGAACTCCAGCAGCTTTACCTACAAGAGCATCAAGAGCACTGTTAGAACCCGAGTTAACTATATCATCGCTTCCTACAGTTTGGATTGAATATCCAAGGGCTTTTGCCTCCCTTTTGATACCAAGCGATGTAACAACTACCTCTTCTAGCTCGTTAGCTTGTACTAGAGAAAAGTTTAATTGGTCTTGTCCATCAACCGCTATTGTAGTTGTTTGATAACCAACAAAACTAACGGCTAACGATGCATCATCACTAACTGAAATGGAGTAGTTTCCATCAAAGTCAGTGGTTGTACCATTATTAGTTCCAACTTCCAAGACTGTCGCTCCAGGTAGAGGAACACCTTGGTCGTCAGTAACATTTCCTGTTACGGTGATTTGTGCAAGTGCTATTTGGACACTCAACAAAAAAGCCGCAAATAAATAGATTTGTTTCATATTAAAATTAGTTTTTAGTGGCGCAAAATAACGAATTAAAAACACATATGTTAAAAATTTGTGAAAAAAGTTTAAAAAAACCTTAAAATTGTTAAACAATCTGTTTTTATAGCTATCATGCCTCTTAAAGTAAAGTTTAGATAAACTTACCTGTTTTTAATCAAATAAGTTTTCATAGCAGACATAAATTCACATTTAATCAATTTCATATCTAAAATTTTTTTTTCTGAGTTTATAAAAACATGTTTTTTTAGGTATTTCACAAAGAAGGTATCTCAAATTTGTGATATTATTAAAATATGCCTTTAAAATAAAATTGCTTGCGATGTTAGATTTGATCGTATTCATTAAGTATGGCTATAATATCTGATGTTTTTTTAAATTTCAATTTGCTTTGCTTGATAATTTTTTTCTTGTCCTTAACATCTAAATCCAAAAAATCAACCAAACTCTTTTTATTAATTTTTATCTCCTTTTTCTCACTGTTATTTTTTGAAATATAATATTTAGATTTTTCAACAAAACGTGCGTCAAAAGATCTCTCCAATGATGTTTTTGCTTCTGATCCTTCCATAAAAACTTTAATTCTTTTCTCATACAAGGCATATTTCTTTCCTAGGAACAATTCAATTAAATATCCTTCTTTTCTTATTTCATTTACATTTATATAATTTGTATATACATAATTCTCACCTTCAATTGAACATGATATGTTCATGTTTTTCATCAATATTTTATCTGAGCTCAACGTTTTTGGGTTATTTGAAAATTCTATTTCGTCTTTATAAGCGTTATATCTCAAAAAAATATTTTCAATCAGGTCTTTCTCGAAATATTTGACCTTTGCAGGTTTGAACATGTCATCAAAATATTCACTGCCTTTTACTTTTGGATTTGTGTAGGGGTTTTTATTGACTCTGTTTTTTATAAGCTCAAATAAATCATTAATCCTGGAATCAGATCTTACACCGTTAGATCCAATATTTTGGGAAAACAATGAATATGTGCTTAAGAAAAAAAAATATAAAAAATATTTCATGTTATAATAGTTTCGAATCTAAGTATAAAATTATGATTTCAAAATTATGTTGTGATATGTTTTAATAAAATCAGATTTGAACCATACTAATTAGGATTCTAAAAAAGAGACTTGTCTTTATAAATATTAAATTATGGAGTTGCGTAAAGATATTATAGACTTTAAAGCAAACATTTTATTAGCGCAATACATTTTTTACTCAAAGGGTAAATTTTATAATATTAGGGTTTGAAACACCAAAAAAAAACTATACATTTGCACGCCATTTAAAACGGCTTGATTAAACAAACTTATGCCTACTATTGCGCAATTAGTTAGAAAAGGGAGAATAAGTATCTCCAAAAAAAGCAAATCTGCAGCTCTTGACTCATGTCCTCAAAAACGTGGTGTTTGTACACGAGTTTACACTACGACTCCAAAAAAACCAAATTCCGCCATGCGAAAAGTTGCCAGAGTCAGATTAACTAATGGTAAAGAAGTTAATGCATACATCCCTGGCGAAGGCCATAATTTGCAGGAACATTCAATAGTTTTAGTTAGGGGTGGGAGAGTGAAAGACTTACCTGGTGTACGTTATCATATTGTTCGTGGGGCACTTGACACAGCGGGAGTGGAAGGTCGTTTACAAAGGCGTTCTAAATATGGCGCAAAAAAACCCAAAAGCAAGTAATATATTTCCTAAATGAGAAAGAAACAAGCAAAGAAAAGACCATTAGAGCCAGACCCAAAATTTAAAGACCAGCTTGTAACCAGGTTTGTAAATAACTTAATGTGGAATGGAAAAAAGTCGGTAGCTTTCTCAATTTTCTATGATGCTATCGATATAGTTGACAAACGAAAGCAAGACGAGGAAAAGTCAGCTCTTGAGTTGTGGAAAGATGCATTGTCGAATGTAATGCCACACGTAGAAGTTAGAAGCAGAAGAGTGGGGGGAGCTACTTTCCAGATTCCAATGCAGATTAGACCTGATCGAAAGGTTTCATTAGCCATGAAGTGGTTGATAAGTTATTCTAGGAAACGAAATGAAAAATCTATGGCCCTTAAACTAGCAACTGAAATACTTGCTGCATCGAAAGAAGAGGGTTCAGCTGTCAAAAAAAGACAGGACACGCATAAAATGGCAGAGGCAAATAAAGCATTTTCTCATTTTAGATTTTAAACATTTAACTATGGCTCGAGATTTAAAATACACAAGAAATATTGGAATTGCCGCCCACATTGATGCTGGTAAGACTACTACGACCGAAAGAATCCTTTTTTACACTGGTGTTAGTCACAAAATAGGTGAAGTCCATGATGGAGCAGCAACTATGGACTGGATGGAACAGGAACAAGAGCGCGGAATAACAATAACTTCAGCTGCCACTACATGTATATGGAATTTTCCACAGGACCAAGGTAAACCAACTCCTGATTCCAAACAGTATCATTTTAACATCATAGATACTCCTGGGCATGTTGATTTTACAGTTGAAGTGAATAGGTCATTAAGGGTTTTAGATGGACTTGTTTTTTTGTTTTCAGCCGTAGATGGAGTTGAGCCTCAGTCTGAAACAAATTGGAGGTTAGCCGATAACTATCGTGTTCCTAGAATTGGATTTGTTAATAAAATGGATCGTCAGGGGGCTAATTTTTTAAATGTTTGTACACAGGTCCGTGAAATGTTAAAGTCCAATGCAGTTCCAATTGTGTTGAACATAGGTGAAGAAGAAGATTTTAAGGGAATTGTCGATCTAGTAACTAACAAAGCAATAGTATGGCATGAAGAAAGATTTGGGTCCACATTCGACGAAATACCGATACCCAGTGAGATGGTTAGTGAAGTAGAAAAGTATCGTGCACAATTGATTGAAGCAGTCGCAGAATATGATGAAAATTTGTTAGAAAAGTTTTTTGATGACGCAAATAGCATAACCCCTGATGAGATACATAATGCCCTCAGGGCTGCAACACAGGATATGAGTATAATTCCAATGATATGTGGTTCTTCATTTAAAAATAAAGGAGTACAGTATCTTTTAGATGCTGTTTGTCGTTATCTTCCATCTCCTGAAGACAAACAAGCTATTACGGGTGTAAATCCAAGTAATGATCAGGAGATCTCAAGAAAGCCCAACGTTAATGAACCGTTTTCCGCATTAGCTTTTAAAATTGCAACAGATCCATTTGTAGGACGTCTTGCATTTTTCAGAGCATACTCAGGCCATTTAGATGCAGGATCTTATGTTTTAAATAATCGTACGGGGAATAAAGAAAGAATATCAAGAATTTATCAGATGCATTCAAATAAGCAAAATGCAATTGATTTTATTGAGGCAGGAGACATTGGTGCTGCAGTCGGGTTTAAAGATATAAAAACAGGTGATACTTTGTCAGCTGAAAAATCTCCAATAATTCTTGAAAGTATGGATTTTCCTGATCCTGTAATCGGTATTGCTGTTGAGCCAAAGACAAAAGCAGACGTCGATAGACTTGGTATGGCCCTCGGGAAATTAGCTGAAGAGGACCCTACATTCCAGGTCAAAACAGATGAGTCATCTGGGCAGACAATTATTTCCGGTATGGGAGAGTTACACCTAGACATTATTGTTGACCGTTTGAAGAGAGAATTTAAAGTAGAGGTAAATCAGGGTAAACCACAAGTAGAATATAAGGAAGCACTTACTTCAAAATCAGACCATCGTGAAGTCTACAAAAAACAAACAGGAGGTAGAGGAAAATTTGCAGATATTGTTTTTTCAATGGAGCCTGGTGAAAATGGTAAGCCTGGATTGGAATTTGTTAATCTGATAAAGGGTGGTAACATACCAAAAGAATACATTCCGTCTGTTGAGAAAGGATTCAAAGAGGCCATGAGTAACGGACCACTTGCAGGATTTGAATTAGATTCAATGAAAATAACACTTGAAGATGGATCATTTCATCCTGTAGACTCTGACTCCCTATCTTTTGAATTAGCTGCAAAACTTGGATTTAAAGAAGCTGCCCGTGGAGCAAGTCCAGTAATAATGGAGCCCATAATGAAATTAGAGGTATTGACACCAGAAGAAAATATGGGAGACATAGTAGGTGATTTAAATAGACGTAGAGGTCAAGTAAACTCTATGGATGATAGAGCTGGCTCAAAGGTTGTTAAAGCTGAAGTGCCTTTATCCGAAATGTTTGGTTATGTAACTTCTCTAAGAACATTGTCATCGGGAAGAGCTACTTCAACTATGGAATTTGCCCATTATGCTGAAACCCCATCCAGTATTTCTGAGAATGTGATTTCTGAGATCAATGGAAATCCAGATTAAATTTTTGTAAAATGAGCCAGAAAATAAGAATAAAATTAAAATCCTATGACTTTAACCTAGTCGATAAATCAGCTGACAAAATAGTTAAGACTGTTAAGAATACTGGCGCTGTTGTTACTGGTCCAATTCCCTTACCAACTCACAAAAAAATCTTCACTGTCTTGAGGTCTCCACATGTAAATAAAAAATCACGCGAGCAATTTAAATTATCCTCATACAAAAGATTGTTGGATATATACAGTTCGTCTTCCAAAACGATAGACGCACTTATGAAGCTTGAGTTGCCCAGCGGAGTAGAGGTTGAAATAAAAGTTTAAACACATTATTATGTCTGGTTTAATTGGAAAAAAAATTGGTATGACAAGTCTTTATGACAATGAAGGAAAAAGCGTTGCCTGTACTGTTCTAGAGGCTGGACCATGCTTTGTCTCTCAAATAAAAACAAATGACAAAGATGGATATCAAGCGATTCAACTCTCCTATGATGATAAAAATGAAAAAAAAGTAATTAATTCAGAATTAGGTCATTTCAAAAAAGCCAACCTAAACGTAAAGAAAAAATTAGCTGAGTTCAAAAATTTTGAAGCGGAATTAGGTCTTGGTGAAACTGTAAGTGTTGAACACTTTTCAGAAGGAGATTTTGTTGACGTGTCTGCAAAATCAAAAGGGAAAGGTTTTCAAGGTGTAGTCAAAAGACATGGCTTTGCTGGGGTTGGACAGGCAACGCATGGCCAACACAACCGTTTAAGGGCACCTGGTTCTATTGGGGCTGCATCATATCCAGCTCGGGTGTTTAAAGGAATAAGAATGGCTGGACAAATGGGTAACAAAAAAGTTAAAACCCTTAATCTAAGAGTAATTAAGGTTGTCCCAGAAAAAAACTTACTTATACTAAAAGGATGTGTTCCTGGTCCTAAAAACGCTTACGTTATTATTCAGAAATAATGGAATTAAATGTACATAATATCAAGGGCAAGAAAACTGGCAAGAAAGTCAAGCTTGACATTTCTATTTTTGGTGTCGAGCCAAATAACCATGCAATTTACTTGGATGTAAAATCTTATTTAGCCAACAAGAGGCAAGGAACACATAAATCAAGGCAACGAGCTGATATAAAGGGGAGCACAAGAAAAATCAAAAAACAAAAAGGAACTGGTACTGCACGAGCTGGAAGTATTAAGAACCCCTTGTTTAGAGGTGGAGGTAGAATTTTTGGACCAGTCCCAAGAGATTACACTCAAAAGGTCAATAAGAAAGTTAAACGTTTGGCTCGTAAATCTGCCCTAAGCATAAAGGCTAAAGAGAAGTCTATCTTCGTGATAGAAGACTTTCAAATGGAAAAACCAAGCACAAAAGATTTTACAAAAATACTTACAGCTCTCGGTCTGTCTGGTAAAAAAAATCTTTTTGTATTGGAAGAGTTGAATAAAAATGTATATTTGTCGTCGCGCAATTTAAAAAATTCTAGCGTTGTAATCAACTCTGAATTAAATACTTATGGAATATCAAATGCTAGTAATTTGATTATTAGTGAAGGTGCAATTCCACAAATTGAGTCACTACTAAATCGTTAAATATGAATATCTTAGTTAGACCAATAATTACTGAAAAAGCTACACACCTTAGTGAGAGCAAAAATCAATATACTTTTTTAGTAAATGGTGGAGCCAACAAAATTCAAATTAAAAGTGCTGTTGAGGTTAATTACGGTGTAAAGGTTAAGAAAGTTTCTACCATAATTTGTGGATCTGAGCGCAAAAAAAGATATACAAAAAATGGTATTCAAAATGGTAAGTCGAATTCCACAAAAAAAGCTATCGTTAGTATAGCTGAAGGTGATAGAATTGATTTTTACGATAATTTATAGATATTGTTGATATGTCAGTTAAAAAATTAAAACCAATTACGCCAGCTCAACGATTTAGAATTGTCAATGGATTCGATGCAATTACTACAGATAAACCTGAAAAAAGTTTACTTTCTCCGAAGAAAAAAACTGGCGGAAGAAACAACAAAGGGAAGATGACCTCCCGTTATATAGGTGGTGGTCATAAAAAGAGATATCGCATTATAGATTTTAAACGTAACAAATTTGATGTTCCATCAGAAGTAAAATCCATTGAATATGATCCAAATCGCTCTGCTTTTGTTGCTTTGACAGAATTTGAGGATGGTGAAAAACGTTACATAGTTGCTCCAAGTGGCTTAAAAATCGGTCAATCAGTTTTATCCGGCAAAAATGCTAATCCCGAGATTGGCAATGCTTTGTTTCTATCTGATATACCATTGGGGACAATAATATCAAATATTGAATTGAGTCCTGGTAGAGGAGCTTCGATTGCTCGAAGTGCCGGATCATTTGCTCAACTTATGGCCCGTGATGGGAAATTTGCTACTATCAAATTACCCTCTGGAGAGACGCGTTTGATATTAGTAACATGCATGGCAGTAATTGGTTCAGTCTCAAATTCTGATCATCAACTTTTAGTTTCTGGTAAAGCCGGAAGAAGCAGATGGCTTGGCAGAAGACCGCGAACAAGACCAGTTGCCATGAACCCGGTCGACCATCCAATGGGGGGAGGTGAAGGAAGAGCATCAGGAGGACATCCAAGATCTCGAAACGGTGTACCTGCAAAGGGCTATCGAACAAGATCCAAAACTAAGGCATCAAACAAGTTTATAATCGAAAGAAGAAAAAAATAAAATATATGGCACGTTCACTAAAAAAAGGTCCTTTTGTCCATTATAGTCTAGAAAAGAAACTGATGAAAAATATTGAAGACGGAAAAAAAAGTGTTATCAAAACTTGGTCACGCTCTTCTTTAATAACACCTGATTTTGTTGGTCAAACAATTGGTGTTCATAACGGAAAGACATTTATACCTGTCTACATAACTGAAAACATGGTAGGGCACAAACTAGGCGAATTTTCTTTAACAAGAAACTTCAGGGGACATGCAGGGGCTAAGAATAAAGGGAATAAATAAAACGAATTGATATGGGAAATCGCAAAAGACAATCCGCTCAAGCTAAAAAAGAGGTAAAAAAATCTCTATCACTAGCGGTACTTAAGAATTGTCCAACCTCCCCACGTAAGATGAGATTAGTCGCTGATCAAATTAGAGGCAAATCTATAGACAAGGCATTATCAATTTTGAAATTTAGTCCAAAAGAAGCATCGAAAAAATTAGAAAAACTTGTTCTATCTGCAATATCAAATTGGCAATCAAAAAATGAAAATGAAGATATTGAAAAAGCGAACCTTTTCATCAACGAAATAAAAGTTGATGGAGGAAGAATGCTTAAAAGATTGAGGCCGGCTCCTCAAGGAAGGGCTCATAGAATTCGCAAAAGATCAAACCATGTGACTGTTGTACTTGGATCTAATTTATTAAAAGCATAAAATGGGACAGAAAACAAATCCAATTGGAAATCGTTTGGGAATCATTAGGGGATGGGACTCAAACTGGTATGGTGGGAAAAACTACGGAGATAAAATTGAGGAAGATGAAAAAATCAGAAAGTACATTCATGTGCGTCTCTCAAAGGCAAGTGTATCGAATGTAATTATTGAACGAACATTAAAAATAATTACTATCACAATTACTACTGCTCGGCCTGGTATTATAATTGGAAAAGCAGGGCAAGAGGTCGATAAATTAAAAGAAGAACTACGAAAAATTACTTCAAAAGAAGTTCAGATTAATATTTTTGAGATCAAAAGGCCAGAGCTTGATGCACAACTTGTTGGTTCAAGCATCGCTAGACAAATTGAAAGTAGAATTTCATATAGAAGGGCCATAAAAATGGCTATAGCTGCTGCTATAAGAATGAACGCAGAAGGAATTAAAGTCCAAATTTCTGGCAGACTAAATGGTGCCGAAATGGCAAGATCAGAATCTTATAAAGAGGGTCGCATTCCTCTTTCGACATTTCGGGCTGATATTGATTATGCTGTTGTTGAAGCCCATACAACATACGGAAGGTTAGGAATCAAAGTTTGGATAATGAAAGGTGAGGTTTACGGGAAAAGAGAGCTTTCACCATTGATCGGTATTTCTAAAAAAAGTCAACCAAATTCTAACTCCGGAAACGGAGGTGACCGCCAGCGCCGACGAAAATAAAATTACAGAAAAAAACGATGTTACAACCAAAAAAGACAAAATACAGAAAAGCACAAAAAGGACGAATGAAAGGCCTTTCTTCACGTGGCAATCAGCTTTCAAATGGGATGTTTGGAATCAAAGCTTTAGACTCAGTATTTATAACATCTAGACAAATTGAGGCAGCAAGAATTGCAGCAACCAGATACATGAAGAGGGAAGGACAACTTTGGATAAAAATATTTCCAGACAAGCCTATCACAAAAAAACCTCTTGAGGTTAGAATGGGAAAAGGTAAAGGGGCACCTGAGTACTTTGTCGCAGTGGCTAAAGCTGGACGAGTTATCTTCGAGGTTGCTGGTGTTTCATATGATATTGCAAAAGAAGCACTAAGACTTGCTGCACAGAAATTACCTGTTAAAACAAAATTTATAGTCGCACGAGACTTTGAAAACTAATACTAGAAATGAAACAGACTGAGATAAAAAAACTTTCAAAACAAGACCTAGGAGATAAATTGGTTGAGTACAATAAAAAATTAGTTGAGCTGAAAATGTCTCATGCTGTTTCACCAATAGAAAATCCCTCTCAGATAAGGAATACACGAAGAATAATAGCTAGAATTAAAACTGCTATTACAAATAAAAATGAATTATAACATCATGGAATCAAGGAATCTAAGAAAAGAGAGAGTAGGCATAGTAATAAGTAATAAAATGGAAAAATCTATTGTTGTTTCTGAGGTCAAAAAAGTGAAACATTCCATGTATGGGAAATTTGTTTTAAAAACTAAAAAATATGTGGTTCACGATGAAAAGAATGACTGTAATATTGGAGATACAGTAAAAATAATGGAGACGAGACCATTAAGTAAGTCAAAGTGTTGGCGGATGGTAGAAATAATTGAAAGAGTTAAATAGCATGGTACAACAAGAAACTAGACTTAAAGTTGCAGACAACACTGGGGCAAAAGAGGTGTTGACAATTCGTGTGTTGGGTGGAACAAAACGAAGATATGCATACATAGGTGACAAGATTGTTGTTACAGTAAAGGAAGCTTCTCCCTCAGGAACAATAAAAAAAGGACAAGTATCAACTGCTGTAGTTGTAAGAACTAGGAAAGAAGTAAGGCGTGCCGATGGGTCTTACATACGTTTTGATGAAAACGCTTGTGTTTTATTAAATCCAACAGGTGAGATGAGAGGCACAAGAGTTTTTGGACCAGTTGCAAGGGAGCTTAGAGAAAAACAATTTATGAAGATCGTTTCTCTGGCACCTGAGGTATTATAATAAAATAAAATTAAAAATGGCAATTAAGATTAAAATTAAAAAAGGAGATAAAGTCAGAGTAATTTCTGGATCTAATAAAGGATCTGAAGGTGAAGTAATAAGTATTAAAAAAGAAACTAATAAAGCAATTGTAGAAGGTGTTAATGTTGTGAAAAAGCACAATAAACCGAGTGCCCAAAGCCCTCAAGGAGGTATATCTGAAATGGAAGCACCAATTGACATATCAAATTTATCTTTGATTACACCAGACGGAAAAACAACACGTGTAGGTTTTAGAATGGATGAAGGAACAAAAGTCCGCTACTCAAAAAAAACTAATGAAGTTATTTAGAATATGACATATATACCAAGATTAAAACTCGATTATAACAAACGAATTATTAGTAGTCTAAAGGAATCTTTCAGTTACAAAAGTGTTATGCAAGTACCGAAACTTCTCAAAATAGTTCTGAGTAGAGGAGTTGGTTCTGCCGTAGCTGATAAAAAACTTATTGAGCACGCAGTTGATGAATTAACATTAATTACAGGTCAGAAGGCGGTAGCAACAGTATCAAAAAAAGATGTCGCATCGTTTAAACTCCGTAAAGGTATGCCTATTGGAGCTAAAGTAACACTCCGAGGCGAACGTATGTACGAATTTCTAGACCGTCTTGTAACTACAGCACTACCAAGAGTTCGCGATTTTCAGGGTGTAAAAACAACCGGATTTGATGGTCGAGGTAATTACACATTGGGTGTTACTGAGCAAATTATTTTCCCTGAAATTGATATAGATAAAGTAAACAAGATAAATGGCATGGATATCACTTTTGTAACTTCAGCTAGAACTGACCAGGAAGCAAAATCATTATTAACGGAATTAGGGATTCCATTTAAAAAGATTTAAACATGGCTAAAGAATCGATGAAAGCACGTGAGATAAAACGAGCAAAAACAGTCGCTAAGTATTCAGAGAGAAGAAAAGCTTTAAAAGAATCTGGTGACTTTTTGGGACTGCAAAAACTCCCTAAGAATGCCTCACCTGTAAGAATGCATAATCGTTGCAAGTTAACTGGAAGACCTAAGGGATATATGCGCCAATTTGGCATTTCAAGAGTAACATTCAGAGAAATGGCAAATAAAGGTTTAATTCCAGGAGTCACAAAAGCTAGCTGGTAAATTTTAATATTATTATATATGTTCACAGATCCTATCGCAGACTATTTAACTCGAATAAGAAACGCTAACCTTGCTGGCCATCGAATAGTCGAAATTCCAGCATCAAAAATAAAAAAAGAGATTACAAAAATTCTTTTTGACCAAGGTTATATTTTAAGCTACAAGTTTGAAGAAACAGAAAATAAGCAAGGAATTATAAAAATTGCCTTAAAATACGATAAGCATACAAAAGAACCCGTCATAAAAAAACTTCAACGAATAAGTACCCCTGGTTTAAGAAAGTATTCTTCTTCAGAAACCTTACCGAGAATTTTGAATGGACTTGGTATTTCAATAGTTTCTACATCAAAAGGAGTAATGACCGGGAAGCAGGCTGCTAAGGACAACGTAGGTGGGGAATTAATTTGTTATGTATATTAAATTTATTCATTTATGTCAAGAGTAGGAAATAGTCCAATTAAAGTACCAGAGGGAGTTTTTATTGATATTCAGCCCTCTACAATTAGTATAAAAGGAAAGTTAGGTGAACTTTCGCAAGAGTACAGTGATGTTAAAATAAAACTTGACAATCATGTAATTTCGGTATCACGTTCTTCTGAGAGTAAAACTGCAAAATCAAAACACGGCTTGTTTAGATCATTGATCGCGAATATGGTTCATGGTGTGAGTGTTGGTTTCACTAAGGAGTTAGAACTTGTTGGTGTTGGTTACAGAGCAAGTCATCAAGGACAAAAACTTGATCTTGCACTTGGTTTTTCACATAATATACTCTTTGATATAGCTCCTGAGGTTAAAATTGAAACAATTTCCGAAAAGGGTAAAAACCCAATTGTAAAGCTCACCTCTCATGATAAGCAATTGGTTGGCTATGTAGCGTCAAAAATACGCTCTTTCAGAAAACCTGAACCTTACAAAGGAAAAGGGATTAAGTATGTTGGGGAACAAATAAGAAGGAAGGCTGGTAAGTCAGCTTAATTTATAGATTATGAGTTTAACAAAATTAGAACGCAGGAATAGAATCAGAAAGCGAATTCGTAAAATTATAAGTGGAACGGCAACCACTCCTAGGCTTTCTGTGTATAGAAGTAACAAAGAAATTTACGCCCAATTAATAGACGATATGCTTGGTAAAACTATTGTATCTGTTTCATCACGGGATAAAAAAATCTCAAAAGAAAAACAGTCTAATAAAACTAAAGTTGCCTCCACTGTGGGCAAACAAATGGCAGCTTTAGCCCTAAAAAACGGTATTTCTAAAGTCAAATTTGATAGAAATGGTTATCTATATCACGGCAGAGTAAAAGCATTAGCTGAGGGCGTTCGTGAAGGGGGAATTAAATTTTAATTTGTATATGTATCAAGATTATAAAAACGTAGAATTAGTTAAGCCTGCAGGCTTAGATTTAAAAGACCGTTTGGTAGGTGTTCAACGTGTTACCAAAGTAACAAAAGGTGGAAGAGCATTCGGTTTTTCAGCCATTGTTGTTGTGGGCGACGAAAACGGTGTTGTTGGACAAGGTTTAGGTAAATCTAAAGAGGTTTCAGAGGCAATTGCAAAAGCTATTGAAGATGCAAAGAAAAATTTAATACGTATACCTATCCTTAAAGGAACTCTTCCTCATGAGCAAAAGGGTAAATATGGTGGAGCTAGAGTTTTTCTTAAGCCAGCATCAGAGGGAACTGGGGTTATTGCTGGTGGTGCTGTAAGAGCTGTTCTGGATGCCGTTGGCATTCACAATGTGCTATCTAAATCTCAAGGGTCTTCAAACCCTCATAACGTAGTAAAAGCTACTTTTGATGCACTTTTGAACTTGAGGAACCCTCAACAGATTGCAAAAGAAAGAGGCATTTCAATAGATAAAGTCTTTAATGGATAAAAAATGGTACAAATTAAAGTTAAGCAACTGAGGAGTAAGATTAAATGTCTTCAAAAACAAAAACAAACTTTGGATTCTTTGGGACTAAGGGGGATTGGTAGTGAAGTTGTACATGACGCAACACCAAGTATATTAGGTATGATTAGGAAGGTTAAACATCTGGTATCTGTAAAAGAATTATAAATTTATTAATGATGAGTTTAGAAAAAATATCACCAGCAAAAGGATCAAACAAGGTGGCTGGAAAGCGTCTTGGAAGAGGTCAGTCCTCAGGAAAAGGAGGCACTTCCACGCGAGGTCATAAAGGAGCTAAATCACGTTCTGGATATTCAAAAAAGATAGGTTTTGAAGGCGGACAAATGCCACTTCAAAGAAGAATTCCAAAATATGGATTTAAAAATTTTAATCGAACTGAATATCAAGTAATTAACTTGGATATAATCCAAAAATTAGCTGATAATAAAAAATTGAAGAACGTATTGAATTTAGAGAAAATGACCAAATTACGTTTGATACATAAGAACGATTTAGTAAAAATCTTAGGTCGTGGTAAGCTTGCAGTCCCAATTAAAGTATCTGCTCATAAGTTTTCTGCTTCTGCAAAGAAAGCCATTGTGGCTGCTGGTGGCGAAGCTATAACTATATAAATTGTTTTGATGAGAAAACTATTAGAGACAGTTTACACAATTTATAAAATTGAAGAACTACGCGATCGAGTTCTATTAACTTTGAGTTTGCTTTTGGTTTATAGAGTTGGAGCCCAGGTTGTATTACCTGGAATAGATCCAATTCAACTATCAGAGCTAAGTAACAGAACTGATGGTGGGGGCCTACTCGGAATTTTGAATGCCTTTACTGGTGGAGCTTTTGCTAATGCATCTGTTTTTGCCTTAGGGATTATGCCTTACATATCTGCATCAATTGTTGTCCAGCTAATGGGAATTGCGGTTCCGTATCTTCAAAAACTTCAAAAAGAGGGTGAAAGTGGAAGAAAAACTATAAATCAAATCACAAGATGGCTTACTATTGCTATATGTGTTGTGCAAGCCCCAGCTTATTTGTATGGCCTAAGCGCCCTCGGGGTCCCTGAAAGCGCCTTTATTTTGGGAAAAGGCCCTTTATTTATATTCTCATCAGTTATCATTTTAGTTACAGGTACTATTTTTGCTATGTGGTTAGGTGAAAAAATTACTGATAAAGGGATAGGAAATGGTATTTCTTTATTAATAATGGTTGGAATAATTGCAAATTTACCATTATCTTTTGCACAAGAGTTTGTATCGAGGGTTTCAGAGAATAATGGAGGTTTAATGTTAATTCTGATAGAGTCAATTCTTTGGATAGTTATTATTTTACTCTCAATATTACTTACACTTGCGGTTAGACGGATACCTGTCCAGTATGCAAGAAGGCAAGCAGGAGGTTCAACTTCTGAACGAACAATTTATGGCTCACGTCAGTACATTCCTTTGAAACTAAACGCCTCAGGGGTTATGCCTATCATTTTTGCTCAAGCTATAATGTTCGCCCCAACATATATTGGAAGCTTGCTGGGAGATTCTAGTGCAGGCCAATGGATGCAAGCAAATTTTTCAGATATATTCGGTTTGTGGTATAACATTGTTTTCTCGATATTAATTATTGTTTTTACATATTTTTACACCGCCATAACTGTACCTACAAATAAAATGTCCGATGATTTAAAGCGTAGTGGTGGATTTGTACCTGGAATTCGTCCTGGAAATGAGACCTCAGAATATTTAGATAAGGTTATGTCACATATAACCTTTCCAGGTTCAATTTTTTTAGCTATTATTGCAATTTTTCCTGCAGTTGTGGTTAAACTCATTGGTATACAACAAGGGTGGGCTCTTTTTTATGGAGGTACTTCTCTGTTAATTATGGTAGGCGTTGCTATAGATACAATTCAGCAGGTAAATTCTTACCTGCTTAATAGACATTACGACGGTTTGATGAAATCAGGGAAAATTAGAAAAACATAAAATTACGATGGCAAAGCAATCAGCGATAGAACAAGAAGGAACTATAATTGAGGCATTATCAAATGCTATGTTTAGGGTCGAATTAGAGAATGGGCACATTGTAACAGCACATATTTCAGGCAAGATGAGATTACATTACATTAAATTATTACCAGGGGACAAAGTCAAATTAGAAATGAGCCCTTATGATTTAACAAAAGCAAGAATTACCTTTCGATTTTAATACTTAAATAATATTATGAAAACTAGAGCATCAATTAAGAAACGAAGCGCAGAATGTAAAATAGTTAGAAGAAAGGGACGCTTATATGTTATAAATAAAAAAAATCCACGATTTAAACAAAGACAAGGTTAATTATGGCTAGAATATCAGGTGTAGACATTCCAAAACAAAAAAGAGGTGTTATTTCACTTACCTATATTTTTGGTATAGGTAAAAGTCGTGCACAATCAATTTTATTAAAAGCAAAAGTTGATCATGAAAAAAAAGTACAAGACTGGACTGATGACGAAACTTCTCGTATTAGAGAAGTCGTAGGATCACTCAAAATTGAAGGTGAATTACGATCTGAAGTACAGCTAAGTATAAAAAGATTAATGGACATAGGGTGTTATCGAGGAATTAGGCATAGAACTGGACTGCCCCTTCGTGGACAAAGAACAAAAAATAACTCTAGAACGAGAAAGGGTAAGCGTAAGACGGTAGCAAACAAAAAGAAAGCAACTAAATAATATTTTGTAATTATGGCAAAAACAACAAATAAAAAAAGAAAGGTATTAGTTGAATCAATTGGTGAAGCCCATATTAACGCTTCATTTAATAATATTATTATTTCTTTGACAAATTCTAAGGGGGATGTCATTGCCTGGTCTTCTGCCGGCAAAATGGGTTTTAGGGGGTCTAAAAAAAATACTCCCTATGCAGCACAAACAGCCGCTGAAGATTGTGCAAAAACCGCCCAAGACGCTGGCTTGCGCAAAGTAAAAGTATTTGTGAAAGGCCCAGGCAATGGTCGTGAATCAGCAATACGTACTTTACATAACAATGGAATAGAAGTTTTAGAAATTGTTGATGTGACCCCACTACCACACAATGGATGTAGACCACCCAAAAGAAGAAGGGTTTAAAAATAACTGTAATAAATAAAAACAAAATAAATGGCAAGATATACAGGCCCAAAAACTAAAATTGCACGTAAATTTGGGGAACCTATTTTCGGAAGTGACAAGGCATTTGAGAAGAGAAATTATCCTCCAGGTCAACACGGATCTGCTAAGCGAAGAGGGAAAAAATCTGAATATTCAATTCAACTTATGGAAAAACAAAAAGCCAAGTTCACTTATGGAATTTTAGAACGACAATTCAGAAACCTTTTCGAGAAAGCGAGTAGAAGTAAAGGTGTAACAGGTGAAGTTTTACTTCAATTATGTGAATCTAGACTTGATAATTTAGTTTATCGTTTTGGATTATCACCGACTAGAAGTGGTGCAAGACAATTAGTTTCTCACCGTCATATTACAGTCAACGATTCTGTCGTAAATATACCTTCATATCAAGTTAAAGAGGGAGATATTGTAGGAGTAAGAGAAAAATCCAAAACCTTAAACATTATTAAAGAGACAAGGTTAAAGAATGAACCTTCGTTTGAGTGGTTAAATTGGAATCAAGACGAACTAAAGGGAACATTTATTAGTATCCCTCAAAGAATCCAAATTCCTGAAAATATAAAAGAACAACTAATAGTAGAATTATACTCAAAATAAACAATCAGAACCTCAAAACTATGGCAATATTGAATTTTCAAAAACCAGATAAAGTAATAATGATAGATTCCTCAGAATTCGAGGGAAAATTCGAGTTCCGTCCACTGGAACCAGGATATGGTTTAACTGTAGGAAATGCGTTAAGACGCGTTCTTTTGTCCTCTTTGGAGGGTTTTGCAATAACCTCGGTTAAACTAGAAAACGTAGAGCACGAGTTTTCCACCATAACAGGAGTAGTAGAAGATGTTACTGAAATTATATTAAACTTAAAGCAAATTCGTTTTAAAAGGCAGATTGAAGAATCTGAAGAGGAAAAAGTTTCTATTTCCTTAGGGGGTCAAGATCAGATAAAAGCTGCTGATTTTCAAAGATTTATATCAGGTTTTCAGATATTAAACCCTGATCTGGTTATTTGTAATCTAGAGAAGCATGTTCAACTTAGTTTGACGATTACAATTGAGAAGGGAAGAGGTTATGTTCCTGCAGAGGAAAATAAAAAGGGATCAACTGAGTTAGGTGTGATAGCTATCGACTCTATATTTACACCAATCAAAAACGTTAAATACAGTATTGAGAATTATCGTGTAGAACAAAAAACAGATTATGAAAAGCTTGTATTTGAGATAATTTCTGATGGTTCCATACACCCTAAAGATGCTTTAACTGAAGCTGCAAAGACTTTAATTCATCATTTTATGCTTTTCTCTGACGAAAGAATTACACTTGAGGCTGATGAAATAGCTCAGACAGAAACTTATGACGAAGAGTCACTTCACATGCGACAACTTTTAAAAACCAAGCTTATCGATATGGATTTATCCGTTCGAGCTCTTAATTGTTTAAAAGCTGCCGAAGTAGACACTTTAGGTGATTTGGTATCATACAACAAAAATGACCTTATGAAATTCAGAAATTTTGGTAAAAAATCATTAACGGAATTAGAAGAACTTGTTGTTTTAAAAGGCCTTTCTTTTGGTATGGATCTAACGAAATATAAATTGGAAAAAGATTAACAGGGAAACAAAATGAGACACGGAAAAAAAGTCATTCATCTTGGACGAAAAACAGCTCACAGAAAATCAATGTTGGCGAATTTGGGTTGTTCTTTGATTGAACATAAAAGGATCAATACAACAGTTACAAAGGCTAAAGCATTGAAGCGCTTCATTGAGCCCATTATAACTAAATCAAAAAATGACTCTACTCATAATAGAAGGATCGTATTTTCTTTACTAAGAGATAAAAAAGCAATCTCAGAGTTATTTAGAGAAGTCGCTTCAAAAGTTGGAGACCGTCCCGGGGGTTACACGAGGGTAATTAAACTTGGAAACAGACTTGGTGATAACGCTTCTATGGCTATGATTGAATTGGTAGATTTTAATGAGATATACAATACCGAAAAAGTTACAAAGAAAAAAACTAGAAGACGTTCAGGTGTTAAGAATAAGTCTACAGAAACAATAAAATCTAAAGATAAAATTTCTAATGAGGAAATTATTGGATCTGCTGATGATACAACTAATAGTTCTTCTTCTGAAAAAAAATAGAATAGATAATATTATTCTCTTTATTTAATATTAAAGGATAAACTTTTTTGTTTATCCTTTTTTTGATTTATTTTGTAATTATAATCATGGCATACAGATCAAAAAAACAGGCTTTTGTTTTACTTGCAGATGGGACTCAATTTTTTGGAAAGTCAATTGGTATAGAGGGTGACGCTTTTGGAGAAATTTGCTTTAACACAGGTATGACCGGTTATCAAGAAATTTTTACAGACCCATCTTATTTTGGCCAAATTATGGTCACAACCAATACTCATATTGGGAATTACGGAATTGAAAAAAACGAATCTCAATCAAAAGGGATATCTATTGCTGGATTAATATGTAAGGACTTTAGTTTTAATTTTTCTAGACCTGGCGATACAGAATCACTATTCGATTATTTGAGAAGTCATAAATTAGTCACAATTTGCGATGTAGATACACGGGCACTTGTTAATTATATAAGAGAAAACGGGGCTATGAATGCTGTTGTTTCTACTAACATTGGAATGGAAAAAAAGCTTCTTAAAGAACTATCAAGCTCTCCAAGTATGAAGGGTTTAGAATTAGCCTCAAAGGTGTCAACAAAAAAATCATATACGGTTGGTGATCCAGACTCTAAGTATAGAATTGCAGCTATTGATCTAGGAGTAAAACAAAATATTTTACACAACATGATAGAGAGAAATATGTTTGTAAAGGTGTTTCCATATGATACATCTTATAAAGACTTGGAAGCTTTCAAACCGGATGGATATTTTTTATCTAACGGTCCTGGAGATCCCCAACCTCTAAAAGGTGTTCAATCAGTTACAAAGACGATTATTGAAAATAATAAGCCTTTATTTGGTATTTGCCTCGGTCATCAAATAATAGCATTGGCAAATGATATACCTACATTTAAGATGTTTAATGGACACAGGGGAATTAACCATCCCGTAAAAAATATCATAACAGGCAAAGGTGAAATTACGTCTCAAAACCATGGATTTGCAGTAGACATGGATGCAGCTAAAGAAAATCCAGAAGTCGAAATTACACATGTACATCTAAATGACGGAACACTAGCTGGAATGAGATTAAAAAATAAAAAGTGTTTTTCTGTTCAGTATCATCCTGAAGCTGGACCCGGTCCTAATGATGCTACATATCTTTTTGACATTTTTAAGAAATATTTAGATAAAAAATAAACCAAGTAAAAATATTTAGAATTCGATGAGTACAATTATTAAAATTTACGCAAGACAAATATTTGATTCCAGAGGAAATCCAACAGTTGAAGTCGACGCTATTACAGAAAACGGAATTCTAGGAAGAGCTGCGGTGCCCAGTGGTGCATCAACTGGAGAACACGAGGCAGTTGAGCTACGTGATGGTGGAGAAAAATATATGGGCAAAGCTGTAGGAAAGGCTATAAAAAATGTGAATGAAATTATTTCAAAAGAAATTTTAGGTATTTCAGTATTTGAACAGGAAAAAATAGATAGCTTAATGATAAAATTGGATGGAACTCAAAATAAAGCGAAATTAGGTGCTAATGCTATTTTAGGTGTCTCTCTTGCAGTTTCCAAAGCTGCTGCAAATGAGCTCGGTCTTCCTCTTTACAGGTATATTGGAGGGGTTAATGCTAAAACTCTTCCAGTCCCTATGATGAATATTATTAATGGTGGATCACATTCAGACGCACCAATTGCTTTTCAGGAATTTATGATTATGCCTTTAGGAGCAACTTCATTTACTCATGCAATGCAAATAGGTTCTGAAATTTTTCATAATCTTAAAAAAGAATTAAATAATCGTAAATTAAGTACTGCTGTTGGAGATGAAGGAGGTTTTGCACCCAAACTAAAAGGTACTGAAGACGCATTAGATACAATTATTACATCCATAATAAAATCTGGATACAAAGTTGGATCTGAAGTAATGATAGCTCTTGACTGTGCGGCAGCAGAATTTTATAGAGATGGTATTTATGATTATACTATTTTTGAGGGTAAAAATGGTTTAAAACTTAGCTCTGAAGAACAAGCGTCATATTTAGAAAAACTAGTGGAAAAATATCCCATAATATCTATTGAGGATGGAATGGATGAAAATGATTGGGAAGGTTGGAGATATCTGACAAAGTTGATAGGTAAAAAAACTCAATTAGTCGGGGATGATTTATTTGTTACTAATGTAAAAAGACTCGCCAAAGGGATTGATAAAAAAATTGCAAACTCAATACTTATTAAAGTTAACCAAATAGGTACACTAACAGAGACTATTGCAGCAGTTGATATGGCACATAAGTCTGGTTATACTTCAGTCATGTCACATCGTTCAGGTGAAACTGAAGATAATACAATTGCTGATTTAGCAGTTGCACTAAACACAGGTCAAATTAAAACTGGCTCAGTTTCGAGAAGTGATCGTATGTCAAAGTATAATCAATTACTAAGAATTGAAGAAGAGCTTAGTAAATCAGCTTATTTTCCAAAAGAGAATGCATTTAAGCACCTTTAAATTAAGATGATTTTATTAACTTAATACAGTGTAGTTCTTAAAATAAATTTATAGATGAGTAATTCAGTTAAAATAACTTACGATAGAAAAGAATATGAATTTCCCCTTATCGAAGGTTCAGAGAAAGAAAAGGCGATCGATATCAAAACCCTTAGAGCCCAAACAGGACTGATTACTTACGATCCTGGTTATAAAAATACTGGCTCTTGTACAAGTGAAATTACATATCTTAATGGTGAAGAAGGAATCCTGCATCATCGCGGATATTCAATTGAAGAGCTATGTGCTAAGGCAAGCTTCTTAGAGGTTGCTTTTCTATTGATTTTTGGTGATATGCCAACCCAAAAAGAATTAGACCTTTTAAATGATGAAATCAGAAAAGACTCACTCGTTGATGAGGATATAAAGTTAATTTTAAAAAGTTTCCCTAAGTCTGCGCATCCTATGGGTATATTAGCTTCATTGACTTCAGGCCTTATAGCTTTCAATCCAAGCACTGTTAATATTAAATCAGAAGAAAGTATGCGTGAAGCTATAATAATGTTGATGGCAAAGTTCCCAATTTTATGTTCATGGACTCACAGAAAAGTTAAAGGTCTACCTCTAAACTACGCAAACACTTCACTTTCATATGTTGAAAATATAGCTCATATGTTATTCAAACTTCCACACCAAGATTACACACCTAGTCCTATTGTGGTTGATGCTTTAAATAAGTTACTAATTCTTCACGCTGACCACGAACAAAATTGTTCAACGTCTACTGTAAGGATTGTGGGCTCGTCAGAAGCGGGACTTTTTGCATCAGTTTCAGCTGGTGTTTCAGCGCTATGGGGAAGACTTCATGGTGGTGCGAATCAGGGTGTTATAGAGATGCTAAAGGCAATTAAAAGAGATGGGGGAGACACAAAAAAGTTCATGGCTAGAGCCAAAGATAAAAATGACAGTTTTAGATTGATGGGATTCGGCCATAGAGTATATAAGAATTTTGATCCTAGAGCCCGCATTATAAAAAAAGCTGCTGATGAAGTTTTAGGAGAGCTTGGAATTAATGATCCAATTCTTAAAATTGCAAATGACTTGGAAGAAGAAGCTCTCTCAGATTCCTATTTTACTGACAGGAAATTATATCCTAATGTTGATTTTTATTCAGGAATTATCTATCGTGCACTTGGAATACCAACAGAAATGTTTACGGTCATGTTTGCATTAGGTCGAGTACCTGGATGGATTGCACAGTGGGCTGAAATGAGAAGGAATAAAGAACCTATTGGGAGACCTCGCCAAATTTATACAGGAAAAACAAAACGTTCCATCTAAAACTTGATATTATTCATCAATTGAGGGTAGACTGTTTTCCAATCTGTTTTTAATAATTTTTTTAAAAAACTTGTGTATAGATTTCTTATCAGCCAACACCTTTATATATAAACTGTCTTTATAAATTGAATACTCTTTGGCCTTGCCTTTATAAATTTTTAGCTTAAAGTAGGGTATAATTAGACCGTAAGTCTCTAGTAAGCTTCTAAAATAAACGATTATTCCTTTTGGACGCAGTTCAATATTACATTTATTTATATTATTGTCCAATAGAAGAAGATTTTTAATATTAACTGATGCACTAGAAATAATCAATTTTTCTGATCCTATTCCTCCCATCTTTAATCGTTCTTTGATTGAAAAAGGTTTTCCAACCAGTTTATCAATTTCTTTTTTTTGTTTTATATCATTGTAAGAAATATTTAAAAGCATATTTAAAGTTAAGATATATATGTTAAGAGCCATAATTGGACAATAATAATATTTATCTTTAACTCGAAAATAATTGATGAATACAAATTATAATAACCATTTTTCTAATTCACTAAAAACCTTCTTTAAATCTAAATTTGAATTAGAAATTAACACTTTTGAATTTCAAAACACTAGAAAAGAATTTAAGGGTAATGTGACTCTGTTGGTATTTCCTATTCTCAAATATTTAAAAATAGATGTTGAAAAATTGGCAAAACTTATAGGAGAATATTTACTTAAAAATAATGAAAATGTAGAGGGATTTAATGTTGTAAAGGGTTTTTTAAATATTTCGTTAAGTGATACTTTTTTTTTCGATTGTTTCTCAGCTATCTACAGGGATAAAAATTTCGGTCAGAAGATTTTAAATAAAAATTCACCCAAAATGATGGTTGAATTTTCCTCACCCAATACAAATAAGCCACTTCATCTAGGTCACATTAGAAATAACCTATTAGGTTATTCTATTTCTAAAATTCTTGAGGCTGATGGCAAGAAGGTTATTAAAACTCAAATAATAAACGATAGGGGTATCCATATATGTAAATCCATGGTTGCTTGGATTAAATATGGAAAAGGAGATACACCCAAAAAGTCTGGTCTGAAAGGAGATCAATTAGTTGGAAAATATTATGTCATTTTTGAATCAGAATATAAAAAACAAATTGCAAGTTTAATTTCGAAAGGAAAATCAATAAAGGAAGCTGAGAAGACAGCTCCTATTATTTTAGAAGCACAAGAAATGTTAAGACTTTGGGAGTCTAAAGATTTTAAAGTAATTTCATTATGGAAAAAAATGAACCAGTGGGTTTATAATGGTTTTGAAAAAACATATAAAAAACTTGGGGTTAATTTTGATTCATATTATTATGAAAGTAAAACATATTTAGTTGGTAAAAAAATTGTTGAGAAAGGTTTAAAACAAGGAATATTTTTTAAAAAAAATGATGGTTCAGTCTGGATTGATTTATCCGACGAAGGATTAGGAGAAAAACTTCTTCTTCGTTCTGATGGTACATCAGTTTATATAACACAAGACTTAGGGACTGCCTTATTGCGCATGGAAAAAAATCCAGAATTAAATGGATTGGTATTTACAGTTGGAAATGAACAAGATTACCATTTTAAAGTGCTATTTACGATCATAAAAAAGTTAGGATTTAATTGGTCAAGCTCACTTTATCACTTAAGTTATGGAATGGTAGACTTACCTAGTGGTAAAATGAAAAGTAGAGAAGGAACTGTCGTTGATGCAGATAACCTAATTGACGAAATGACTAAAAAGGCTAAATCAATTGCAAAGTCTGTTGGTAAAATAGAGACTTTAAAAAAATCTGAACGTGAAAATCTTTACAACATAATAGGGTTAGGAGCTTTAAAATATTTTATTTTAAAGGTAGACCCAAAAAAAAGAATACTTTTCGACCCTGAAGCATCGATTGATTTTAACGGCAATACGGGTCCTTTTATTCAATATACTTATGCACGCATCAAATCTTTGGTTAAAAATACCAAAGACCACTTTTTATCAAATAAAACAAGTTTTAATTTAGATGAAAGAGAACGAAAATTAATAACTCATTTAATTTACTACCCTGCGACTATTTCACAAGCAGCTGAACTTTATAGCCCCGCGATTATTGCAAACTATCTCTATGAATTGGTGAAAAATTACAATACATTTTATCAAAATATAAAAGTTCTTGGCGCTAACGAGCCATATCAAAAAGAATTCAGAATTGCTTTATCTAAAAAGGTTGGATATGTTATAGAAAATGCGTCGGCTCTTTTGGGTATAAATCTTCCTGAAACTATGTAAAAAAAAAATCGCTCCGAAGAGCGATTTAATTCTTTTTCATAACATTTAAGTTATTTTGACTGGACAGCTAGGTTATAAACTACTAAACCAAATCCAATTTTGTTGATAGCGTCGCCAACATTATATACGACATCCATAGGAAGACCGCCGAAAATGCCACTATACCATCCTTCAGTTCCAGCCATATACCCAATAGGATATATTGCCCAACCTACTAATACAAACCAACATAACGATTTGTGTGCAGACTGAACTGCTCCACCAGCTGCTGCTGCAAGTTTTGAAGCTCCTCCAAGCCAAATTTCGTATGCGATATAGAAGTAGGCAATACCTGAAATAAGACCCCATACTGCAGGACCTGAACCAGTAGTGTAAACAGCCTCACCGAAGTAACCAGCAACTAACATAATAGTGGATACGAAAATCATTTTCCACATTAATTGTTTTGTTGCACCTGCTGCTTTGAGTATTAAATAGAATTCAACACACATTAGGGGTACAGTAAGGACCCAATCAACATATCTAAAGAAAGTTGGAGATGTTGCGTTAGTTGCCCAGTAGTCTCTCATATACCAATAGTGTACTGCTGCAATGAACGTAATTAATCCAGATACTAAAATGGATGTTTTCCATTTACTATCAAAGGAGTTCATTGTAAGAAAGAAGAACGCTGATGCTGCCATCATCGCCATACATCCTACGAAGAAAGTAAATCCAACGTAGTCGTCTGTGGCCATTGCTGGCGCTACAGTCATTAAGCTAAGAATTTTTTCCATGATTAAATCAATTATTTATTTTTGTTTAGGTAAATTTAGAAAAAATTAAACTTATTTACTTTATTTTTATAATTATTTTTTGTTGAAACCTGTAACTACTTCATTTTCAATTAATAAAAAACTTTCAATTACCCACTATTTGACAGTATTTTGTGTATTTTTCACCCTATTTTGTCCAGATAAAGCTCAAAACATCATTTCTGCGATAGGCATACTTTCCTTTGGTATACTCCATGGAGCCAATGATATTAAGATATTAATCAAAAAAAAATCTACTTCAAAACCACAATTAAAGCTACTGTATCTATTATCATATGTAGTCGTTGTTTTTTTAGGAGTCTCGATTTTTTTCTTTTTCCCGGCACTAGGTCTTATAACTTTTATTGCGGTAAGTTGTTATCATTTTGGAGAACAACACTGGGAAAGTAAGCTTAATAAAATAAGAGAAAGGAGATTATTTTATTTTTTATATGGTACATTAATATTTTCAATTCTTTTTATTTTTCACTACAAAACGATAAATGAGATTATATTTCAAATTTCAAATTATGATTTATCGTATGTGTATCTAAAAAATATTTTCATTTTTTCAACCATTTTTATTCTGTGCCTAGTTTTTAAAAATTTGAAAAAGATTGAAAATTTGTGGATCGAATTTATGATTATTGTATTTCTATTGATTATATTCTCCCAGGGTTCTTTATTATTTGGGTTTGGTTTTTATTTCATTATATGGCACAGTTTACCATCATTAAAATCTCAAATAAGATTTTTATATGAAGGACAAGTAATAAATCCTTATATAAAATATTTAAAGTCTGGTTTTATTTATTGGGTATTTGCAATAATTGGATTAGTAGCATTTTATTTCTTAGGTGTTCTACCAAAAGAGCAATATGTATCAGTTTTTTTCTCTTTCCTAGCAGCTATTACTTTTCCTCATGTAGTTGTTATGGGTTTAATGTTTAAATCATCTGATTAGTGAGAGATTATTAAATGTCATTCTTTATTTTTGTTAAATAAAAAATTTATATAAATGTTCGATAATCTTAGCAGTAAATTAGACAAGGCGTTTCAAGTACTAAAGGGGCATGGAAAAATAACTGAAATTAATGTTGCTGAAACATTAAAAGAAGTTAGAAGAGCATTACTAGATGCTGATGTTAACTATAAGATTGCTAAAGAATTTACATTAACTGTTAAAGAAAAAGCGCTAGGCCAAAAAGTACTAACAAGTCTGCAGCCTGGCCAATTAATGGTTAAAATTGTCAAAGATGAACTCACCAGATTAATGGGGTCAGATGCAGTAGGTCTAAATTTAGAATCTAAACCTTCTGTGATTTTAATGTCTGGACTTCAGGGTTCAGGTAAAACCACATTTACAGGAAAGTTAGCTCTCCATCTAAAAAAGAAGCATAAGAAAAATCCTTTATTAGTTGCATGCGATGTTTATCGTCCAGCAGCCATTGACCAATTAGGGGTTGTCGCGGAGCAAGTAGATGCTAGTTGGTACTTTGATAAAGAAGAAAAAAATCCAATTAAAATAGCTAAAGCAGGCTTAAAAAAAGCTAATGAAGATAGGCATGATGTTGTAATTATTGATACAGCTGGAAGGTTAGCTATTGACGATATATTAATGAATGAAATTAAAGACATTCATTCTGCTATAAAACCTTCGGAAACACTATTTGTTGTCGATTCTATGACCGGACAGGATGCAGTTAATACTGCTAAAGCATTTAATAGTGTTTTAAATTTTGATGGTGTGATTTTAACAAAGTTAGATGGTGATACAAGAGGAGGAGCTGCGTTATCAATTAAATCGGTCGTAGATAAACCTATTAAGTTCATTGGCACTGGTGAAAAAATGGAAGCTATCGATATCTTTTATCCTGACCGTATGGCGGACAGGATCTTAGGAATGGGCGATGTAGTTTCTCTTGTTGAAAGGGCTCAAGAACAATTTGATTTAGAAAAAGCAAAAATAATAAACAAAAAGATTGCGAAAAATCAGTTTGGCTATGATGATTTTCTTTCTCAGATCCAACAAGTAAAAAAAATGGGTAATATGAAGGACCTTTTGGGCATGATTCCTGGTGTTGGTAAAATTACAAAAGACATTGATATTGATGATAACGCATTTAAGGGAATCGAGGTTATTATTGGTTCAATGACGCATAAAGAACGTTCCAAACCACAATTAATGAATCATAGTAGAAAAATGCGAATAGCTAAAGGTTCAGGAAAACCGGTTGAAGAAGTAAATCAATTAATAAAGCAATTTGAGCAAATGAGCAAAATGATGAAAATGATGCAAGGAGGCAAAGGAAAACATATCATGCAAATGATGCAAAAATCCCGTTAAAGTTATGGTCATTTTAGATGGAAAAGGAACTTCAGATCAAATCAAACTCGAAATTAGAGATGAGGTAAATAAAATGAAACTAAAAGGAGAAAGGGTTCCACATTTAGCAGCTGTTTTGGTGGGTAATGATGGAGCAAGTCTCACATATGTAGGAAGTAAAGTTCGATCATGTGATTATGTTGGTTTTAAGTCTAGTTTAATTCAATTTAATAATGATATTTCTGAAAAAAAACTTTTAAACGAAATTAAAAAATTAAATCATAATCCTATTTTGGATGGTTATATAGTCCAATTACCACTTCCAAAACATATAAATGAGCAAAAAATTTTATTAGCTATTGATCCAAAAAAAGACGTAGATGGTTTTCATCCAGAGAATTTTGGAAGAATGGCACTACAGCTTAACTCCTACATACCTGCCACACCATTTGGAATTATTCAATTACTTGATAGATACAAAGTTCCTACTAGCGGTAAACATTGCGTAGTTGTTGGAAGGAGTCATATAGTAGGAAAGCCAATTAGTATATTGATGAGTCAAAAAAGACCTGCAGGAAACGCTACTGTTACATTAGCTCACAGCAGAACTGAAAATTTAGTTGCTATCACACGCCAAGCAGATATAATAATCATGGCACTAGGAATACCTGAGTATTTAAAAGCAGATATGGTTAAAAATGATGTAACCGTAATAGATGTTGGAATTACTAGAGTTCCTGATAAGAATAATTCAAAGGGATATTCAATTAAAGGTGATGTTGCATATGATGAGGTATCAAAAAAAGCAAGCTTTATAACACCTGTTCCTGGTGGCGTAGGACCAATGACTATTGCAATGTTGTTAAAAAACACTTTACTCGCTAGACAGTGGAACTAATCTTAGGGTCTTCAATAGCATTGTAAATCTTCAAAATTAAATAAGCAAAAGATACTCCTGTTAATATAAGAATCATCGTCAAGTATCCAGTTGCTGAAAATGAAAGACGAATCAATATTGTTGCTATTATGAATCCTGTGTTTCTAATTAGTTTACTGTACTCTTCTGTATAACGAAATGAAATAAGTAAGATTACTACATCAGCTAAAATCAAAAGTGTAAAAAATTGGTTAAAAAAAAGGCTATCTATTTGTGGTACTGAATTTCGATTTAAAATGTCAGCTATCCACTGAAAGAAAGTCGAAGATAACATAACTGTTAAAACTCCGAAAAGAATTACACTCACAGTTTTTTTTGAGTTTATAAATCTAACAAGTTTTGGTTCTTCAACAGGTTTTTTAGGAATTCGATTTTTGTTTTTATTAAATAAAAAAATCAACATAAATAAAAATAAAAACCCTAGTAAATCAATCATTAGTTCAAGGTTGTGAACACTTAACATCCATTTATCATCTAAATCCATTTGAGGAATATCTTTAAAAATTTTGCGAATTACTATAAGAGAAATAATTTCAAATTGCTTAGAAACACAAGATGTAAATGAACGGGGTAAATAAAACAACAATAAGTAAACCTCATAAATTAATATGAGTGAAAATGGAGTATAAATTGCAGCAATAGGGTCATTTAGTAGTTCAGGATAGATAGACGATATTGTTACAATTTTTTGTTTATTCAAGAAAATCAGTATCAGATGAATTCCAAAGCCAAGCCCTGCTGAAATTAAAATTATCTTCTCTATAATTTTTTGTGTTTTTGAATCAAAAAATGAATTAAATAATTTATTAAAAATTGAATAAAATGATCTCATGAGATTATTTAGCAAAAATTTGTTCTATGTTTTTAAAGCTTTTAAATTCAAGAGCATTGCCTGAAGGGTCATAAAAGAACATTGTCATTTGTTCTCCAGGCTGATCCTTAAAACGAAGATAAGGTGTGATTTGGAATTCAATATTTTTATTGATTAAGTTGCTGCTAAAGGATTTAAAATTATCCCATTTCAAGACAACACCGAAATGTGGTATTGGAACCGATTTACCATCAACTTCATTAAAGTGTTTTTGACCTTTGTATTTTTTATCTTCATGTAATACTAACTGATGTCCAAATAAAGAATAATCTGCCCATTGTTTTGAAAATCGGCCAGGAGTACACTCTAAGACATTCTCATAAAAATCTTGAGCAATAGCTAGGTTGGATACGGGGATGGCCAAATGAAAAGGTGTTAAAGAATTCATGTTTAAAGGTACATAAATTTAAAAAAAGGGAATCTTAATGTACTATCTTTACATTTAAATGAAAACAGTTTTAGACAATAAACTTTCAACCGGAGAAATGCTCCCATTAATGGAATCCTTTCATTCACTACAGGGCGAGGGTTATCATAGTGGATTATCTACTTATTTTATTCGTTTAGGGGGCTGTGACATTGGTTGTCATTGGTGTGATGTCAAAGAAAGCTGGGATTTTCAAAAGTATCCACTAATTCCTATCAAGAAAATTGTCGAAAAAGTAGTTGTTAACGTAAAGAATGTGGTAATTACAGGTGGAGAACCTTTGATGTGGAATATGTTTCCATTGACTAATGCTTTAAAGTTGAAAAACAAAAAAGTTCATCTTGAAACATCAGGAGCTTATAAAATCTCAGGAATTTGGGATTGGTTTTGTTTATCCCCAAAAAAAAATAAACTTCCTACTGAACAAGCATTCGCTCGAGCTAATGAACTAAAAATTATAATTTATAATAAATATGACTTAGAGTTTGCACAAAATTGTGCTAAACATGTTAAAAAAGATTGTCTAATTTACCTACAACCAGAATGGGGTAAAAGGGAAAAAATAATGCCTTTAGTAGTCGAGTTTGTTAAGCAAAATCCGAAATGGAAGATTTCTCTTCAAACACACAAATATTTAAATATCCGTTAAGGATAGATTAAATACTTTTTTCTAATCTTTTTGAATAGTTCAAGTTCTGGTTCCCAACTCTCTCTAATTTTATTCTCGCCTGAAAAAGATATTAATTGTTGTTTTAGTTTTTTATTTCCAGCAATAAGATTAAATCCTTTTAAGAAAAAGTCATTTTGATTTGGGAAATATTTATATGCTTCAATAATCCATTTTAACTCAATTTTTTTTGGCTTTGGAACTTTTGATAAGTTTTTTCCATAGCAAACGATTCCATTATGTTTAGGATTTTTTGAACCAAAATTTGGCAATGGTTTAAAAGTATAATTATTTATATCCAATTCTGGATGTCCAAAAATTTGAAATTGTTTTTCGGTTCCTCGACCAATGCTTATAACCGTTTGTTCTAATAGACAAAGACTTGGATATAGAGCTATTGACTGGCTATTTGGAAGATTTGGCGATGGCCTTTTAGGTAACTCATATACAGAATTTCTTGTATAATTTTTTATAGGTATAATTTCTAATTCTGCGACTACGCCATTTTTCAACCATCCCTCACCATTTATCATTAAAGCATATTCTCCAATAGTCATTCCATAAACAATTGGAACGGGATGCATACCAATAAAACTTGAACATTCTTCTTCTAAGACAGGGCCATCAATATAGTGTAGGTTAGGATTTGGGCGATCTAATACTATTACAGGAATTTTCATTTCAGCGCAAGCTTCTATAACATAGTGAAGAGTAGATATGTAAGTGTAGAAGCGAACACCAACATCTTGAAGGTCAAAAATGACAATATCTATGTTTTTTAAATTTTCTTTAGAGGGTTTTTTATTTTTTCCGTAAAGAGATATTATTGGAATTCCTGTTTCATTGTCATGGTAATCTTCAATTTTTTCACCATTATCTGCCTTACCTCTAAAACCATGTTCAGGTGCAAAAATTTTTTTAATTTCTATATCATTTTCATTTAAAAAATCAACGAGGTGTTGATTATTAGATTTATTAAAAAGTAAACTTGCCTGGTGGGCAACTACACCTACTTTTTTATTTTTTAGTCTATGAAGGTAAACTTTAGAATTTTCTGCGCCTGGTGAAATTCTAGTTTGTCCAATTATGTTGTTTTGGCCAAATGTAAATACAAAAAATAAAAATGTACTTTTAACATAAAATCTTATAAAAGGCAAATGTATTGAATATAGTGTCATTGTTTGTGCGTAGGATGCGTAGCTTAAACAGATATAAAAATAATGTTTCTGCAAAAATAATCAATATCGCGACTTTATCTGTCACAATAGGGATTTCAACTATTTTGATAGCATTATCCGTAAGCAAAGGCCTACAACAAGAAATTGAAACAAAAACAAGTCTTTTTAATGGACATATTTCAGTGACCTTATTCGAAAATAACGAATCACAAATTTCACTGTTACCCATTAATGAAACTGCTATTTTAAAACAAGATTTGGCTGAAATAGATAATGTGTCAAGATTTCACCCGGTTGCAGTAAAAGCTGGAATTTTAAAAACAAAATCAGATTTTGAAGGGATTTTGTTCAAAGGTGTAACATTTGATTTTAAATGGTCAAGTCTAAAAAAATTTCTTATCCGAGGTAATTTTCCAAATCTATCCCAAAACATGAGTAAAGAAATTTTGATATCTAGGACATTATCTAAAAAATTAAAAATAAATGTAGGAGATAAAATAGATGCTTTCTTTGATAGTAATTTAAGCGGTCGAGTACCATTTACAAGGCGATTTATAGTCTCAGGAATTTTTAATTCTGGATTTCCTGATATTGATGATAATCTAATATATGGGGATATTGGGCACGTACAAAAAATTAACAAATGGGAAAAAAATCAAATTGGAGCATACGAAGTTTTTGTTAAGGATTTTAAACAAATTGAAGAAACCTCTGATGAAATTTATAATAATTTATCCTCAGAATTAAACAGTATACCCATTACAAAACAGTACCCAAGTATATTTAATTGGATAGCTCTATTTGATTTTAATGTATTTGTTATTTTAACAATAATGATTTTAGTTGGGGTAATTAATATGGCGACTGCACTTTTAGTTGTCGTTCTTGAAAGAACTAGAATGATAGGTATATTAAAGGCAATCGGTTTTCAAAATAATACGATAAGAAAAATTTTTTTATTTAATGGACTTGTAATAATGAGTAGAGGATTACTTTTTGGAAACCTAATTGGACTAGGTTTTTATTTTGTCCAAAAAAACTTTGGATGGATAAAATTAGATCCTACGACCTATTTCGTAGAAACAGCCCCTGTACAAATAAATTTTTTTCAGATTTTTTTCGTGAATAGTCTTTTTCTTATTACTTCAGCTGCCCTCCTTTGGTTACCCTTAAGAATTATTCTTAACATAAATCCATCTCAAGCTATAAATTCCAGATAGATTTTGATTAAGAATAAATATCTTTATAGAGATTTTTTTTACAATGAAATACGCTGAATCAATAATTGATACTATAGGTAATACGCCTTTAGTAAAACTAAACAAAATCACACAAGAAATTCAATCCTTGGTCTTAGCTAAAGTAGAAAGCTTTAATCCTGGTAATTCAGTAAAAGACCGAATGGCCTTAAAAATGATTGAAGATGCGGAAAAAGATGGTAGATTAAAACCAGGTGGTACAATTGTAGAAGGAACATCGGGAAATACAGGCATGGGCCTAGCATTGACTGCAATTGTAAAAGGGTACAAATTAATTTGTGTTTCAACCGATAAGCAGTCTAAAGAAAAATTTGATGTTTTAAAAGCAGTTGGCGCTAAAGTAATTGTATGTCCCACCAATGTTTCGCCAGAGGATCCAAATTCTTATTACAGTGTATCAAAAAGAATTGCAGAGAAAACGCCAAATAGCTGGTATGTGAATCAGTATGATAATCTTTCAAATACACTTGCTCATTATGAAACAACTGGACCAGAAATTTGGGACCAAACTGATGGAAAAATTACAGATTTTGTTGTTGGCGTAGGTACAGGGGGAACGATATCAGGGGTTGGAAAATTTTTGAAGGAAAAAAATCCTAATATAAGAATATGGGGTATTGACACTTATGGATCAGTATTTAAAAAATACCACGAAACAGGAATTTTTGATAAAAATGAAATTTATCCTTATGTAACTGAAGGAATTGGTGAAGACATTTTACCTAAAAATGTTAATTTTTCTTTAATAGACCATTTCGAGAAGGTAACTGACAAAGATGCGGCTCTTTATACTAGAAAGTTAGCAAAACTTGAAGGCATTTTTGCTGGAAATTCTTGTGGTGCCGCGATTAAAGGAATTTTACAGCTAAAGGAGAATTTTAAAAAAAATAATATTGTAGTAGTTTTATTACATGATTCAGGGAGTAGATACATCGCAAAAATTTACAATGATGATTGGATGAAAAAAATGAAATTTTTATAGGTTTTCAAAAAATTGTTAATAAATATCTTAATAACACTGTTGATAACCTGTTATTAAAAATGGACTATGTTTTTTATTATGCCTAAATTTGTTATAGAATGAACAATATTTGACATATTTTTACGTTTGAATTTAAATGTAATTTACTGCTGTTTTGTTAAGAAAAATATCATTCCTGATCTTATCCCTTTTTGCGGTAAGTACTCTTTTTTCCCAAGGACAGGACATCTCTATTGGTGCAATCTCTATTGTTGGTGGTGAACCTTTATGCCCTTCAGACTCTGTCAAATTTAATGTTGAAATAATAAATAATGATGGTATCAACAACAATGATGTTGAGGATGACTTCTTTCATTTTCGAGTAAATGGTCCTATAGCAAGAGCACCTTCTCTTTACAGGATTAATGTGGCTGCAGATATTGGCCCTGGGGGATCACAAATACTTACATTTCCTGATGACTTTAGGGCAGAAGGTGGATCAAGCCTAGCACCCCTTGATTTATCAACCCCTGTTGGACCATATACGATTACAGCAAGTATCACGATACCGGGTGATCCTGATATATCAAATAACGTAAGCACTTCACTTGATATTGACGTTTTTACACCAGCAATTCCCTCATTATCCAGTAGTGATGCAGATAATTCTATTTGTGCAGGTGATCCTATTACTTTCACAATAACACCTTTTTCTGCTACAGCAACTTACACATTTAAAGTAAATGATGGCATCGTACAAAGTCTTTTTGGTGTAAATTCCATAACATTTACTACTGGCGCACCGGGTAATATTGCTGATGGTGATGTAGTCACCATTGAAATGATTGATGGCAACGGTTGTATAACTAATTCAGCCACTCAATCAGCAACAGTAGCTGTAAGTGGGTTGCCCACGGCAGGCCTTTCTTCTACAGCTCCAGATGGTCTTTTTTGTAGTGGAGATGTTATCAGTTTTGAAGCAACAGGAGGAGTTAGTTATAAATGGTATGTTAATGGTACTGAACAATTTGGTGCTACCTTTTCAAATCTTTCTAGAGCATTATCAAATAATGATACAGTATCAGTCAGAGTATTTAATGCGGAAGGTTGTTTTGATGAGAAATCTTTGACATTTAATCAAATGTCACTTATTGACAATGGTGTTATTGCTCTCGAAAACACTGATGATATTGATATATGTGAAGGTGATTCACCTGTTGGGCAAATCTTTGGTGATGGAAGTGGAGCTAGTTCAGTTGCCTCGGCCACCTTTGGAACAATAAGCTACCAATGGCAGAAATCGATTAACAATGGTTTAAGTTATCAAGACATAGTTGGTGCAACTGCATCGAACTATGCTCCAACCAGTATTACTACAAATACACTTTTTAGGAGAAATGTTGTCATATCCTCATCTTCAACATCCTGTACTTTTATTGGTGACGACATTGTAACGATGAACCTTCGTCCTAAGTTTCAAATTAATTTGACCACTAATGATCCAAGTAATACATTTTGCCAAGATCAGGACATTATTGTTTCAGCTGATACGGGAGCTGTAACCTACACATTTATTATAAACGCAACAACAATATCTTCAGGTTCTACAACTACTTTAAACTTAAAATCAGGTGCGACAAGAAATCTTGCAGCAAGTCCACCAATAATTCAGAACGGTGACAATATTACTGTCCAAATAGCTGATAATTTTGGATGTAGTAACCAACAAACTATACCAATTATTATTGATGAAATTGGATTAAATCCTGGAGTGTCAACTGATGCACCTGGAAATATTTTGTGTTTAGGGCAAAATGTTGAAATACAGGTGACAGGTGGAGTCAGTTACAGTTTCTTTATTAATAACACAGGAAATCCGGCACTGCCAGCTGAGGTATCAGGTAATAAATTCACCACTAATAGGCTAAACGATGGGGATAGAGTAATTTCTAGAGCTTTTAATGCAACAGGATGCTACAAGGATGTTATTGAAACTTTCACCGTTTTATCGTTATCATCCACAGGTTCAATTACTCTTCAAAATGCTGCTGATGAAAATATTTGTTATGGAGCAGTGATGACCGGAGGTATTGATGGAGGTACGTTAGGTGTAGGAGGAGGATCAGCTAGTACTTCTATTGCTTCAGCTACAATTGGATATCAATGGCAATCTTCAATTGATGGAGCACCTTTTGGTGATATAGACGGAGCGACGACTCAAACATACAGTCCAACATCAAACTTTACTGTTTCAACCAGATTTAGGAGGATTTCATTTGTTTACTATGATGCAAATGGTGATGGGATTTTCAATGAACCGCTTTCCTGTGAAAATTTAACATCAAATATCGTTTCTGTAAACGTTAAGGCAAATTTTGATCCTACACTTGTAACAGGTGTTGTAGATAACTCATATTGTGCAGGAGATTTAATAACAGTTACAGCTCCAGATGGAGCTGACACTTATAGATTTTTTAAAAACGGGGTCCCTTTAGGTGCGGCAGGTCCGTCAAGAACTGTGACCGCTACAGCAGGAAGTGGTGCAGGACAATTTGATAACAGCGACCGAATAAGTGTAGAAATAGTTGCTAATGGATGTACATTTACCGATGAAATAACGATTTTAGTGGACTTTTTTGGTGAGGTTTCCTCTGCTTCAATATTTTCTGATGCACCAGGGGATACAATATGCTCAGGTGAACAAGTAGTTATTGAAGCAAGACCACCTGTACCAGGATATACTTATTCTTTTACATTAAACGGGGCAAATGCCAATCCAGCAGATTTAAATGCTGCGGGAGACGTTTTAACTACAAC
>CETK01018590.1_pt1 | contig 53285 bp, 44 predicted proteins | sample 361431 | NCBI WGS metagenome assembly CETK01 (sample SAMEA2622452, study PRJEB7988) | marine metagenome | biome: marine biome (ENVO:00000447); feature: surface water layer (ENVO:00002042); material: "saline water (ENVO:00002010), including plankton (ENVO:xxxxxxxx)" | depth 5 m | reverse complement strand
TGATATGCCTGCTCCATCTGAGCTCTCTGGTTCGAATTTGCCTCTTGTTCAGGAGGAGACTCGGGTGAATGGTGAGATACTGGAGAATCTGCCATGGTATCTGGTAAAGGAGGGGATACTTCAATGCTATTCTATATGGATTGCATTAATTTAGGTCCAGCAGTTCCGTAGCACGTGAAAATGCTTTTTGTGTGCGTAGGAAATACATGCAGGAGCCAAATGGCCGAGGCCATTGCTAGGAATCTCGGATATGAGGCGGCCTCAGCTGGGACCAGTCCCGGTCATGAGGTGAATGAATATGCTAGAATTGTGCTTCAAGAAGCTGGGATAGATTTTTCTGGACTATATCCCAAGCCATTAGATGGCATTGAGACTTCAAGCTATGATAAGATAATCAGTATGGGTTGCGGAGTAGAATGCCCAGATATTCCCATTGACCAAGATTGGGGTTTAGAGGACCCACTTGGAAAGCCACTTGAATTCTACAGATATACAATGCAAACAATCAGCAAATTGATCGGAGAATTGATCGTTGATTGAACCGACGCTTAGAAAAGCGACTCTGGTTTCCAGTCATTCAAACGAGTGTAGTGTAGTGGTTATCACCCGGCGTTGCCAACGCCGGAACCCGGGTTCAAATCCCGGCACTCGTACCATGATTAATCAAAGTCTGACTTTCTGATTTGCATAATCACAGTGGCCATTCCAACAAGTAGAATAGAAAATGATGTAACCAAGATTATTGTTGATAGATTCTGTGATAGCCATGTTGAATCTCCCTCACAACAATCTAAGTGTTGAACGGATAATGTGTATCCTTGGTTACTTGGAGGTGTAGATGAGACATAAATATCCGTAGCACGGATTTTAATTGTTAAATCTCCTTCGGGTATTGTTGACCTAGCGTCAAAGTCCAAAGAGAATATTCCATCTCCTGCAACCCTATCACCAGATGTACCATCATCAACGAGAAGAATCCATTGCTCTGACTTCCCTACATCTGCTAATCTTCCAATCATTGCCTGAACTGACGAAACACCATCGGGATCTGAGACTTTTACTTCCATGTGATGAGAAAGCTGTCCACCGTTACTAGAAACTATAACCGGGTGTATGAAATCTCCCTGGTCATTCTGATATGACAGGGGGTTTCCCTCTCTCCAAATCTCGAGGGATTCTATTTCCGGGTATTCGTTAATTATCTCCAAAATAGGCATAGTCTCGATGTTACTCGAGAAGATTTCAGCTCCTTGTGAGTCAGACATACGGAGAGGAATAGTTCTCTCACCGGGAGGGATTGTGTAGGGTACGGTGAATTCACCAGACCAAAACCCTGTGGATTCTGAAAAACTCAAATTATACATATCCCCTCCAACGCTCAGGAGATCCACTGAAACCGATTCAACACCATGACCATCAACTGACTCTAAAGATATGCCCAATGTCTGACCTCGAACTGCGGATTGTTCGGTCAATAGAATTAAACTCGCCCTTGGAGGAAGATTTTCCACCGAAATCTCCCCATATTCCGTAACTTTGGTCCAATAGTCGTTGATTATCACAGATACTCCTAATTGACCATACTCAAGGCCATCGTGGACAATCCTTGAGGTCCAAATATCGTCACCTATCGTATCGTCCCCTGATAGTCCACTGTCGGAGAGTGTTACCTGCCCCAGACCTATAGAGGACAGGTCGGCAATAACAGATACAACATCTGTATCGGTGTCCTCTATTGTTATCTCAATGTGAGAAGCTCCTCCTTCAGTGTGCAAAGAGCCCTCTCTGAACGAAATAGAGATTAGAGATGGTAGGCTGTTCTCATCCGGTGTAATTACAGTTGGATAAAGTACTCTGTCAACTTTTTGATATTCCATAAATGTCACATCTGAAGAGGAGTTTTCGTCCTGATCTGAGAGTGAAATCCATCTGTTAGCCTCATACAAAAGCCCGGATAGAGGGCCTTCATTGACGAAGAATCCTGAGGCAGAAATTTCTCCAAATTCTACTTGCCCTATCCATTCCGCAACTTCAACTAAATGACCATCCATTTCTTTCTCAGAAATTGATTGGATTCTGACCTCTAAGATATTAGAGGGGTTTTCGAATAAAACGAATCCATCCCCTGGAACGACAACGCTAGGTGAAGCTCCACTCTCTCTTGAAATTTGATTGGAAATCAGGGGGCTTGCTTGAGGCCTTGAAGGCTGTTCAAGAATGGGGGAATCTGGTGGAAATTCGTCTGATACTGTCCCATTGTCCTCTATGTATTGAAGCCGCACTGTTCTATTGAGCCAGTCTTGTTGTGGAACAACAAACTCGTATGTCAGATTATGCTCTGCGCCAAATTCCTGAGATATCGGGCCAAAAGGAGTCGCCGATACATTCCACCAGAACTCATTCTGGATCTTGTCCACCTCATATGGTATTCCCTCTGAATTTTGCTGTATTCCTGAGTCAATTATCTGTCTTACTAACCCAAAGCTTCCCTCGATATCTCCATCGTAAGTCCCATCAACTATGATGGTATCAGATACTGTCTCTCCTCCGTTTGATTCTATGTGAACAAGTGGAATTGTTCCGTTGATGTCTATGTTGAATTCTTCGTCCCTGATTTCGAAGCCAAAGTCCCCTCCCCCATATGCCCTGAAAAACTGCTCTTCCCTTGTATCATCAGACCATCTTTCCCTTATTATGAGGTCATCTAGCTCAAAAGAGAAGTAGTCTGATCCACCAAAAATCCTGAGCGACGCATTGGCATCTATGTGGAAATTCTGAGTACGTCTCTGTCCATTCTCGTCGTATGATTCGAAGTAAAAATTCTCTATCTGCCCAAATCCACCCTCCGAGCTTTCGTTATCGCCTCCGTTAAATGAAAGCCAGCCCCCTCCTTCTATGATGATTCTCTCTGTGAGGCTCCCTTCGCTCCATGAGCGGTTCACCAATGCCCTCGTTACAGAAATTTGAGCGGAGAAGCCTTCATCAAAGGACTCTTCTGAATCCCTCTCAGTCAGATACATAGATCCATTTCCTAGCATCTCAAAGTCTTGAGACACCAGATTATTTCCATCGTATGACTCATTTAGCCATATCCTATCCAAATCCAGATCTAGAATGATTCCGTTCGCTCCATCCATGGTGTTCATCCTGAAGGATCCGTTACCAAGCTCATTGGACTCAAGCATCGACCCAGTTCTCTTCTGCCACCCCCTTCCTTCAAACTCGATGCTCTGTTCCTCTGATTCAGCTCCTTCCAGTGACCATACCGTCTCTCTTGTTATCTCATGATCATCAATTGGTTGGTTCCAGTTAGTTACAGACACATATCTACTGCATACAGATTCCATGCTTGAAAAGTTGACTAAAATTTTGTCTTGAAACTCAGGTTCAGTATCCAATTCAATATCGACCTCGCCTCCGGCACTAATGTAAGAGACGTTTGCTGGAATAGTCTCTCCAGACGAATGTCTGCTGTAGGAGGAGCTGACAGAGATTGATGACGGTGCCTCTCCTGGGTCAAATGGCGGATCGAAAATAACCTTGTATCTGTGGATGTGGTTTAATTCGTAGATTTCGTTGTCATCATTGGGCTCCTCGAGCCAGTTTACCTCGTAGTCCCAGTCAACTAAAATTTCACAGCTTGTTGATGGAGATATTTGCCCTGATGCCAATGATGAGTGGTTGGTAAATAGGAGGATTGAAATGAGAAGTATGGAAACTACAGTTTTACTGGACTTGTCGGTCGTGGCTAGAATATACATCCTACCACACGGCAATAGCTCGGATTGTTCAAGATATCCCCTACAGGACTTACAACCTATTTGATTCCATAGAGGAATCTTGTAGATTTGAATCTCTTTACAATCTCGAAAAATGGCCAACAGGTCAGTATTACAAACAAAGTGGCAAAGATTACTGCTGAGTAGTCCCTCAGTCCGAAATCTGAAACTATCCTAAGTCCGGCAAAGGTAAGAGGCATGTGAACTATGTAGAAGGGATAAACCCCTTGATTGAGGTACGACAGATTTTTACTGGGCTTGTTTAGGACCAGCGAACCCCAAGAAAAAATGGTCAAGCACCAGAACCAAGCATGAAAACTATGGATTAAACAAGCTAAGATTGTCATCCGGTTGTGGAAGCCCTCGGATCCAATCCACCCTCCTTCGACATATGGTATTCCAGTGTCGTGTTGCTCCAGTCTGAGCCAAACAAAAACGACAGTAAGCATAAGAGTGGCAATTGTGATTGTTTTCCTTCGAATATCAATAAATTGGTAGTATTCGTCTTTGGAAGTAATGCAAATGTATCCAAAGGCAAAGAAGCCGAAAAACCAGAACCATTCGTACCCTACGCCAATAAATCCGGGAAACCATGGTTTGAAGAGAATCTCGCTTAAGCTTAGCAGTAAGGGAATAATGATGAAGACTCCGGTCCCCATTGGCAACCTAAACGGTGCTCTGAGAACCATGGAAAGGCGACCTTCTGGATTATTCCTGACTATATGGAAAACTGGTGTGAGTAATAATGAATATTGGAATAAATTCCACAAGAACCATAGATGGCCCAAGGCTATCAGCTTTCCGAAAATTGGTATCCAAAAAAAGAGGCTCCTCCATATTACTCCAGATAGAAATCCAAAGGTCAGACCAATGGGTGTGGTTGTCTCATCCCCCAGAATTAACGAGCCAGCATAGCCCATAGTCCACGCCCCGAAGAACATCGGAATGAGTAGACGTTCGCACCTCTCCTTCAAGAAAAGCTTCCAAGTTCTCCGTTTGAATGCAAATGCGGTACCCATGCCTGAAATCATGAATAGAGCCGCCAGTCTCCATTGGTGCATCCAGTGCAGTACCATGCTGGTGAAATCTATTGATTCAGAAGTGTAATCGTTATTCTTGTTTGCAAAGTCCTCCCTGTCTTCATCTGAGATATCTCCAATATTTGGATTAATATCAGTACCATATGTAGACCAATAAACACCGATTGCAACATGAAAGGGGATGAGAAGTCCGAAAAGAATGACTCTCAGCCAATCGATATCGTGCCGACGAACTGGTTTAGTCTCGAACTCGTTCACAACACTCCCACTTGTTCTGAGTATTTGTAAAGTTAGTAACAGGGGATATGGGGTTCTCAGAATAACGGCTCTTCATAATCATCATCCTCGCCTGATCTTTCTTTCCACAGGGAGACCGGCACGTCATCGTAAACATCCGAATATGGGTCCTTTTCCTTCTGATTCAACAAGGCAGCCTCGGCTGCGGCTCTAGCAAACTCTTCAGCATTTGCCTTAAATTTCCAATAGTGAATTCTCCACTCTCTGCCATCCCACAAAGTAGTTTCTTCTGATTCTGTGGTCAATAAGTCATAGTCTTGGAGTTGATAGAATAGGTTCCTATCAGTAGGCTCCAGAGCATTGTCGATAATTCTGTTTGAGAACCCGAAGAATCCAAGAGCATGTTCTGCTATTGATTCTGCGACAACTACCTCCATGTCGGTATCTACCTTACTCCTGATTGCTGAAGTTAGTTGAGCTAGTGTCAAACCCATCACGACGCCTCCGGGATGAGTCTACAGGGAAGGGTGCTCTATTTCAACGGTCTCTCCAAAAGCTACAAAAAATAGCATTTTGTCGTACGAAGTCATTATTCTGTTATATCGAGGCGGAAAAGCATGAACAGGGGAACGCGCGCCACCTTCCTCGGCTTGGATGAAGATCAAGAAGGGCCTTGGGACGTTGTAATTCTGCCAATTCCTTTCGAGATGACTACAAGTTGGATTGAGGGAACAGAGTTAGGGCCCTCCGCTTGCATTGAGGCCAGCTCACAAGTAGAGCTGTATGATCCTATCCTACCAGAGGAGCTCCCTTGCGGCCTCTCTTTCCATACATCTGTGCCTTGGAGCTCAGAAGCTGGCACTCTTATGGAGCAACTGGGTTCTATTAGGGAGTTCTTTTCTGGATGGATAGGTAAGGGATTTCCATTGATATTGGGTGGAGAACATGGAATCCTACCTCCGATAATGGAGGCATTAAACAACCATTCTCAAATAAATGGGGATTTATCTAGATTGACATTAATTCAAATCGATGCCCACGCAGATCTCAGAGACGAGTTGAATGGTGAGAAATTCTCCCATGGAACTGCAGTACGTAGATCGCTTGATGCCGGATTAGGAAAGGTAATTCAAATTGGGACGAGGGCTATCTCAGAGTCAGAGGCATTTTTTTCTGAAAACGATGACAGGGTTGAGACTTGGTACGCTAGGGAAATTCTGGATATCTCAGGAGTCAAAGATGGTTGGGAGAGGATGCTGGAAAGTATCAACAGTGTTGCAGGCCCAGTGTGGATTACCTTCGATATAGACGGACTTGATGGGAAGTTGGTTCCCTCAACTGGCACTCCGGTTCCGGGCGGACTTTCACACTGGGCAGCAGTTGAGATAATAGAGGAGATTTTTAATGCATCAGGGATTGAAGTCTTGGGTGCAGATGTGAATGAAATTGCACCGGGAAAGGAAGGGCCATTGACTGAATTCAGTGCTGCACTCATCGCGACAAAAATAATATGTTGCCATACTTCGAAAATACTGAGTGAAAGGGGAGAATGATTGTATCTTGGGACCGTCTCAGTCAACTATGCCTCGATGGGTTGTGTCGTTGGTTCTCTCCTCTTTGTTTATGTCATCGGCTTCCCCATTAGCAACCGCTCAGATCGGTCAGCCAGATATCATTCAGGAGCATTGGTACCACTCCTATGCAACTCTGACCTTAGATCTCAACGAGTGGGCTGATGACTACCCCGAGATCGTCGAACTGTTCAGTATCGGACAGACCGAACTAGGAAGGGAAATTTGGATGTTACAAATCTCGGACTGGGAGGGTGGTGCTTGTTCGAGTGAGTTTAGCGAAATTGATGGATGTGAACACTACAAGTCGGATGGTGAACGTAAGGAGGTAGTATACATCGATGGAGGTCACCATGGGAACGAGCACCTGGGGACCGAGCTAGCTTTCCTTGTCGCGGAGTATTACATTGAGGGATGGGGGAACGGGGATGAGCTAGCACTTGAGATACTAGCGAATACCGAGTTGCATATTCTCATAATGCTGAATGCAGATGGTAATGACTTTGATACAAGATGGAATGTAAATCAAGTTGACCTGAATAGGAATTATGACCATTATTGGAATACCTGTGATTCGACCCAACCCGGTAGTTCAGCATTCAGTGAGTCAGAAACACTGGCCAATTCGATCTATATGAATGAGGTTGTTCCTGAAGCCGACCTGTACATTACAATGCACACTGGTGTTTGGATCATGCTCTACCCATGGGGAAAGTGGCCAGAGCAACCTCCTGACTGGGAAATGTATTACAAAATCAGGGACGAGGTCAACTCAAACATCTCTGAGATACCTATACGTAACGCCAATCAGGGACTTTACCCCAATTGTGGAACAAGCCGAGACTATGGCTACGGTGTAATGGGGTATCCGACATTTACCTTCGAGACCGATGACGAACAATTCTTACTGGGAACGATAGAGCCTCTCTCAGAAAGGTTGGGGGAAGAGCTAGATGTTATGCATTACCTCATTTCAAACGTATGGTACTGGAGAGCACGCTTAGTTGTGGATTCGCTAGAGTTAGAGGACGGTGAGGTTAGACTTAGCGTTTCGAATCTAGGGCATGCGAGCACGTCGAATGCAACACTCCTGTACTTCGAGAATAGAGATACGTCCGAGTTTTGGCTTCCTGGGGCGGACGAACCGACAGAAATGTCTGGGAATATTGACCTGCAGGATATGGGGCAGAATTTCAATTTCTCGACCCCAGGCCACGGCTTCGCAGTAAATGCCACAAACGGCACTGACACGATCCTCGATTTCACGAAGGCTCCGATCTCCAGCGGTGATGGAATATGGGCCCTGTACTACCAGAAGAGAGTGATAGATTCCTCAATGTGGGTGGAAGAACCAGTCAACGAGAGCGTAATTGAGATGAAGGCTGGCAGTTCTGGTACGCTTCCAGCCCCTTCGATGCTCCTTGTTTTTGTTGCTTTCACTCTAGCGGCGGTCAATGGAAGAAGCAAGGAACATGAGGACAAAATTAATTCTCGAAGATACTAGTTTGCACCCAAAAATGATAGTTCACGATAGAATTATTTGTAAACTATCCCTTAATCGCAAGGTTTGGGCTATTTATGATAATAGGAAACAGCGAATTCACAAAACTAGGAAAACAATTAATTTTACCCCTTTTCGAAGGTGTCCAAAGGGCTCCAAACAACTCATTGATGGGATTGTCGAGGGTTCATAGAGGGTTGGTGAAAGAAGCACTCAATTCCGAAAACTTCGATGGTAAAAAGGGAAAGAACATGACCCTTTGGACTCCTGAGTGTAACATTGTGCTCGTAGGTGTTGGGTCCAAAGATAGTTTCGATCACAAGGTTGCTCGGAACTCTGGTGCTAGGATCATTGCCTCATTGTCCAAGAAGAAAGGGGTTGAGGTCACAGTCAGGTTCACATCGGGATGGACAGGCGAAAGAATGTTGGATTTCGCTGAAGGGATGATGCTTCGTGATTATGAGTTCCTAGAGCATCAGGAAATTCCAGACGACCACATTGACGAGGAATGGGATGTTGACTTCCAAGCTAGTTCCAGATATCAAAAAATGCTTTCTGAGAAGCTTGATAGGATTCAATCAATCGCTAAAGGAGTTCATCTAGCAAGAGATTTAGGTAACGAGCCAGCCAATATTCTCTACCCGATGGAGTATGCGGAAAGAGCTCTAAAATGGGCTGAAAATAAAAAAAATGTATCTGTTGAGGTTTATGATTGGGATAAATTGCACGAACTCGGTATGGGTGGCCTCATCAATGTCGGCAAGGGTAGTGATAGGAAGCCATGCATGGTACTATTCACACTTAATCCAGATGCCGATGAGGGAGTTAGGAGACCATGCATTGTTGGTAAGGGTATCACTTTCGATACTGGAGGAATATCCATCAAGCCAACAAGCGGTATGTGGGACATGAAGTATGACATGTGTGGTGCCGCCACCGTCTTCGGACTCATGGAGGCACTATATTCGACGGGTTACATGGGCCGTGTTAATGGAATCGCATGTCTTGCGGAAAATATGCCAGGGTCAGGAGCTTATCGCCCCGGTGATGTATTTGAGACATATTCGGGCAAGACCGTTGAAGTATTCAGCACGGACGCCGAGGGGAGGAACGTACTTTCAGACGGACTCTGGAAGGCAGGAGAGTTTGACCCAGAGTATATAATAGATCTAGCCACACTAACTGGAGCTGTTATTGTGGCACTGGGGAACCAGATTTCTGGCATGTGGTCAAACAACGAGGAAATTGCAACCAGATTAAAAAACGCGGCGGAGAGAAGCGGTGAATCGGTTTGGAGAATGCCCTTGAACGATCAGTTTCGTAAATACATGACTGATTCAGCATTCGCAGATATTAGGAATGGATCGATAGGAGGGAGAGCCGGTTCGTCAAACACTGCCGCAGCATTCCTAGAGTTCTTCGTCCCCAATAGGGGATTCGAGAAAGAAGGAGAGAAGATACCATGGGTCCATCTTGACATCGCTGGGTCTGCATGGGGGCCGGGATCGAAAGCTCGGTCAGAGAACGTTAACCCTCTTTTCCAGTACGGAACATCAGGGATACATGTCAGGACCCTTCATAGGTTGATTACCGAGAGCTAGCTACTCATCGGAGTCGTCGGATTCAACTTCCTCAAAGTCAGCCTCTACGACATCATCTGAGCTACTGGTTTCCTTTTCTTCCGCCATTTCAGCGGCGGCTGCCTCGTAGAGCTTGGCTGAAACATCATGAAGCGCCTCTTCAACTTCGGCCATCTTTGACTGAACAGCCGCCTCATCTAGTTCATCCACATCAATGGTCCTGTCGTCTTTTGTTATCAGCGACCTCAACTCTTCAAGCTTAGCGTGAATAGGCTCGGTGTCAAGATCGGATATTTTTTCAGCGGCTTCCTTTAGCATTTTAGTTGACTGATAAACCATTCCATCTGCAGAATTAATCAGTGTCACACCTGCCTTCCTCCTTTTATCCTCCGAGGCAAACTCTTCTGCTTCAGATATCTTGGCATTTATTTCATCTTCGGATAGAGAGGTCTGGCTCTCGATTTTTATGGACTGTTCAGTCCCAGTGCCTAGATCTTTAGCTGACACATTGACAATTCCATTGGCGTCAATATCGAAAGTAACTTCAATTTGGGGAATTCCCCTGGGAGATGGAGGGATACCCATTAGATGGAATCTTCCTAGGGTAATGTTGTCCTTAGCGAACTCCCTTTCCCCCTGTAGCACGTGAACTTCCACCGCTGGTTGGTTGTCAGCAGCTGTAGAGAATGTCTCTGACCTACGAGTTGGAATAGTAGTATTTCTCTCAATCATCGTTGTCATTATTCCCCCAAGAGTCTCGATTCCCAGAGTCAATGGGGTGACATCAAGAAGTAGGACATCGGTTACTCCCTCGTCACCTGTTATTATTCCAGCTTGTAATACAGCCCCGACAGCGACTGCCTCATCGGGATTTATGCCCTTGAATGGTGGCTTCCCAACTTCCTTCTCTATCGCTGTCTGAACTGCAGGGACTCTGGTCGAGCCACCAACAAGTATGACCTTGTCTACGTTGCCTTTCTTGATACCGGCATCCTTCATCGCCCTGCGGGTGGGAGCCATTGTCCTCTCAATCAGGTCTTCAATTAGGTTCTCAAACTTGGCCCTGGAAAGTGAGATGTCTAGATGCTCAGGCTGGCCATCACCGTTCATTGTAATGAAGGGGAGATTAATTTGTGTAGTGGCAGTTCCTGAGAGTTCGATCTTTGCCTTCTCAGCCGCCTCTCTCAGTCTGGTGACTGCTGTCATATCACCTGAAAGATCTATTCCAGTCGATTTCTTGAACTCGGCTACTAGCCAATCAATAACCACTTCATCGAAATCATCCCCTCCAAGGCGATTATCTCCGCTAGTGGCTTTGACCTCAATCTGTGGTTGGCCATCCACTTGGTAGATTTCAAGAACTGACACATCAAATGTACCGCCCCCTAAATCGTAAACCAGTATTGTCTGATCGTCGTCTTTGTCAACACCGTACGCTAATGCTGCCGCGGTCGGCTCATTGATAATTCTGAGGACCTCAAGGCCCGCGATTCTTCCGGCATCTTTCGTTGCCTGTCTTTGGGCGTCGGTAAAGTATGCGGGGCAGGTTATTACTGCTTGCTTGACTTCTCGTCCGAGATAGTCCTCAGCATCTGACTTTAGCTTTTGAAGGATGAATGCCGAAATCTCCTGTGGAGTATACTCCGATCCGTCGATGTCTGTCTTCCAGTCAGTTCCCATCTCCCTCTTGACGGACATTATCGTTCTTTCAGAATTTGTAACAGCTTGACGTTTGGCCGTTATTCCAACGACCCTGTCTCCATCATTCTTCGAGAAGGCGACGACGCTCGGAGTGGTCCTAGAACCCTCAGAGTTGGGGATCACCACTGGTTTCCCTGCTTCCAGCGTGGCTACACAGCTATTTGTTGTTCCTAAATCTATTCCAATTACTGGTCCAGTCATATTTTTTTCCTCCGTCAGATAGGCTAAGCCTTGTCGAAAATGATGTCTAGAATGCCGTTGTTCAAGCTCCACTCAGATACTGAGGACACTTCTTGGGGCAGGTTGATACTCTTGATGGGCCGTAGTTGAGTTCTTCTCATTATCTGAAGAACTCTGCCTCCGTGAGACAAGATTAATTCAAAGCTACTTTGATCCAAATCGATTATACTTGAGACATCTATGGTGACGAACATGGAATCGCCCTCCACATAGGTGTCTTCCAAAGGAACGTCGCACTCTTCTTCTTGCTCATCATCCTCCAGAATCACTTCTGCGGGCTCTTTTTCGGGGCCTACTTGGACATTTATGCCCATGTTCTTGAATATCTCGGAGAAACCTTCTGGATTGTTCATGAAAGCCTCCATTTGCCTCCGAAAATTCTCAGGATCGCCTTGGAAATTCATCTTGACATTACTGTTGTAGATGCTCTCTGCATCGATGCCCATGCTCTCGAATTGTCGGCGAATTCTGGAGATTGTATCCTCAAGTTCAGTTCTATCAACTGGCATCCCCATTTGGCTGAAGAGATTCAGCATCTGCTGAATCATTTTTTCTTCCCACTCATCGGAATTTGCGCCACTCATTCTATCACTACTTAACCAACGGTTGTATAATCGGAAGGTGCTTCCATATATGAAACTACGTATTCCCACGATGGCACGGCAGGGGAATCTGAATCTTCCAGCAATGGAGAGTTTGAAATCTGGTGCTTGATTCCGAGAGTCATGGTACAGGCTGAGCACGATGTAGCAATACAAGACACCGATCGATTAGAGGGTCGTGCCGCGCTGGTAAATAATGTGAAGGCGGCTGTTGCACTTGCCGGGGCAGTAAGGTCCACGCTGGGCCCAAGAGGGTTGGACAAAATGCTAGTCGACGGAGAAGGTGGCAGTCTAGTTACCAATGACGGAGTCACTGTGATTGAAACAGCTAAGGTTGAACATCCCACAGCTAGGCTGTTGATATCTGCATCCTCATCTCAGGATAGAGCCGCCAGGGACGGTACAACCTCAACTGTAGTTCTAACTGCAGAATTACTTCAAAATTCACTAGAATTAGTTAGAATGGGAGTTCATCCATCCACAATAATAAGTGGCTATCTACTGGCTGAAAAGGAGGCAGTCTCGGAACTGGAGAGAATCTCAAAGCGCGTCGATTCTCCTGACGAGATGAAATCTGTGGTTTCGACCACTCTGGCTGGTAAAATAAGTAGCTCACTTGCATCTCATATCACGGGCATTGCTTTGGAGGCCTCTGAGATACTTTCAGAGGAACAAGGGGGCGATGACCTAGAAAGACTGAGGGTGAAGAGGCTTGAGGTTGGGGGGGGTTTGTCCACCGAGAGCACTCTGGTAAGAGGACTTATGATAGCAAAAACGAGAGTAGACATTGGGACCCCTGAGGCTTCCATGGTAGGGAAGGTAGCCATAATTGACGGTGGGTTGGAAAACGCAAAGTTGGAGATGGAGGCTGAGATAGAAGTCAACAGCCCAGGTGTTTTGAAAGGATTTCATGAGAGGTCTGTAGCCAATCTCAAAAGAGCGATTGACCATATTTCATCACTAGGAGTAACCCTTCTTATCGTCAGAGAGGGTATTTCAGACGAAGCAGTGTCTATAATATCGGATTCAGGCATTACGGCTTACAGAAGATTTGAGAGAAGTGATTTAGAGCTCTTATCTAAAATCACAGGAGCGCGGATTATCAGAGACCCCCTGCGAATTTCAGAGGAGAGTCTTGGTGTTTTCACCAGCAGAAAGGAGCAGTCAATTGCAGGTGTGACGTACACGACTATTGAAGGTCCGGAAAAGGGTGCTCTGACTGTAGTTTTTAGAGGGACATCTCCGCAAGTTAGAGAAGAGGCAGTTCGGGCTTTTGATGACGCCATGGGCGTATCGTTCAGAATGGTCAGGGACTCAAGAGTTGTCCCGGGAGGGGGGGCCATTCAAACCCATCTAGCTAGGCATATTAGGTCATTCGCACTGGGGAATCCGGGCCGAGAGCAATTAGCAATTGAGGCGTATGCGGCTGCTCTCGAAGTAATTCCTAGGACTCTAGCTGAGAATGCCGGTCTGGACCCAATAGATGTGGTTCTGGACTTATCAGCTGCACAGGCATCTGATCGGGGCGGCTCATGGATTGGACTTGATGCAATGACTGGAAAAAAAGCTAGAATGGATGAGAAGGGGATTTTCGACCCCCTGTTTGTGACAAGCCACTCGATCTCTGGTTCTACAGAGGCGGCGATCAGTGTTCTCAGAATCAATGATGTCCTATGGGCCAAGCAGGACCCAATCACTCCTGATTGGAAAGGTGAAGAAGATCAGGAAGACTGATTTTTCCTCAGATTTACCAACATTTCGTCTACTATTCTCTCCAAGTCTAATTCTGCCTTCCAGCCCCAGTCTTCTCTGGCTGAATTATCACTAACATCGTTGGGCCAAGAGTCTGCAACCTTTTGTCTGAAATCGGGATTGAAGTCACATGTAAATTCCGGGATCCTTTTGGATATCATATCCACCAAATCTCGGGCGGTAAATGAAACTCCTCTAATGTTGTATCCGACCCTTGATCTTCCCAAACCACTCGATTCTACCCCCATTAACATCTCAGTTGCCCTTATTGCGTCATCGATGTACATCATCGGGAGTCTCGTGTCCTCATTGACAAAGCAGTCGTAATGTCCGTGATTGATTGCAGCATGGAAGATATCGACCGCATAGTCCGTGGTCCCGCCTCCTGCAGGAGCCTTCCATGAGATCAGTCCTGGGAATCTGAGGCCTCTGACGTCGACCCCGTATTGCTCGAAGTAATCTAACCCTAAGATTTCCCCAATGACCTTCGTCTTCCCATATATCGTGGTTGGATTTAGGTTGATATCTTGGGGTGCAATCTTTGGAGAGTCTGGGCCGAAAACCGCTATTGAAGACGGGAGAAATACCTTTAGTCCGAAATGCCTAGCTGTCTTCAACACGGTTTCGGTGCCTTCAACATTCACTTTGTGGCAAAGCTCTGGATTTTTCTCACCTGCTGCGGATAATATTGCTGCAAGATGATATATTGTCCCAATTTCCTCTTCTAGTACGATTCTCTCCATTGCTTCGCCGTCTAAAACACTAAGATTCCGAAAAGGCCCCTCCGGGAAGTATATTTCTTCACTGGGTTCTCTGATATCTGTAGCTAGTACGGCGTCATTCCCGTGCTTATTTCTCAGTGAGGAAACTAGTTCAGTCCCTATCTGTCCTAGTGCGCCTGTGACAAGAATCCTATCCCCGGGTGGCTCGGCCATGAAACCCCCCAAAGCTGGAGCTACTTGGTCATTGATGTCCGATATTGACCATTTACTGTCCCAATGTTGATATGCAAGGCATGACGGCTTCAGACCCCGTTGATTGCATGAAGTATGTCGTAGTAATGGGCGGGGTCCTGTCAGGATTGGGGAAGGGAGTAACTGCAAGTAGCATCGGAGTTCTCCTGAAATCTGCTGGTTTGAGAGTGACTTCCATCAAGATTGACCCGTATCTAAATAGTGATGCTGGAACAATGTCTCCATTCGAGCACGGAGAGGTATTCGTCCTTGATGATGGAGGGGAAGTTGACTTGGATTTAGGTAATTACGAGAGGTTCTTGGATATAGCTTTGACAAAAGATAACAACATCACCACGGGAAAGGTGTATGCAAATGTAATCGAGAAGGAGAGAAGAGGCGATTATCTTGGAAAGACGGTACAAGTAGTTCCGCACATAACTAATGAGATTCAAGAGTGGATAGAAAGGGTAGCTCATGTCCCAGCTGATGGTTCTTCTGAAACGCCGGATGCATGCGTAATAGAGCTAGGTGGAACTGTTGGCGATATTGAGAGTGCCCCGTTTATCGAAGCGTTACGCCAGTTTCAATTCAGGGCGGGGAAAGGGAACATCTGTTTCGTCCACGTCAGCCTGGTTCCGGTCATGGGGCCGGTAGGAGAACAGAAAACAAAACCCACTCAGCACACCGTCAAGGAGCTGAGAGGGTTGGGCATTATTCCCGATATACTGGTATGCAGATCAGAGAAGCCTCTTGACTCCGAGACCAAGTCGAAACTAGCAGCATTCTGTCATGTCGGTGAGGAAGCTGTCGTGTCAGCGCATGATGTCTCCAACCTTTATCAGATACCGATTTCGCTTTATGAGCAATCCGTCCTGAGCAAGGTTTCGAATCACTTGGGTTTCAAAGTTCCCACCGAGCTACCAAAACTGGACGAATGGAGGGCGATGGCAAATAAGGTCGATACTTTGAAAAATCAGGTTAGAATTGCAATGGTAGGCAAATATACGGGACTTTCGGACTCATATCTATCGGTAATTAAGGCTCTTCAACATAGTGCATTTGCTGTTGACAGGAAACTGGTAATAGACTGGATAGAATCTACTGACCTTGACCCAAATGATAGGACAGAAAAATATGACGAGGCTTGGCAGACCATCAGGTCAGCAGACGGAATTTTAGTTCCAGGAGGTTTTGGAAATCGTGGTGTCGAGGGGAAGATTGCAGCGGCGAATTATGCCAGAGTCAATGAAGTTCCGTATCTCGGGGTTTGCCTGGGTTTGCAAATCGCAACCATAGAGTTCTGTAGGAATGTTCTGAATATTGAGGGTGCTAACTCTGCAGAGTTCGACGAGGATGCTCCCGTGCACGCTGTAGTATTCATGCCTGAAATATCCAAGACTCACATGGGAGGAACAATGAGGCTTGGAACTAAGCCCACTCCTTTCCTAGTGGACGATTGCAAGATTAGGAGGCTCTACGGAGGGGCGGATCATGTAGATGAACGTCATAGGCATCGCTACGAGGTGAATCCTGAACTCATTGAAAAAATAGAGGGGTCAGGACTCAGGTATGTTGGAAAGGATGAGACTGGAGAAAGATGTGAGATTATGGAGCTAGAGGGGCATCCGTATTTTGTAGGCACACAATATCACCCAGAATTCAAATCTAGGCCAGGGAGGCCAAGTCCCCCCTTCCTTGGATTACTGAAAGCAGCATGCGGACAGGAAATATAGTAACTTGAAATATCATTTTCTCATGTTGTAGGTCATGCGATGCCTGGGCGTGGACTTGGGAGGCAGTGGTTTCAGATTGGGGGTCTTCGAAGTAGAAACCGGGACCCTGCTTAGTAAATGGCAGGTTATTGATCATCAGGGGGATACTGGGCCAACGAGTGTAATCCCTAACATCAGAGATTCGATACTTGATATGGGGTGGTCTGGGCCAATAGGAGTCGGATTTCCTGGAATGGTATCTGAAAACAGGATAATGACAGCCCCTAATCTTGGAGAGGAGTGGTTGAAATTTGACCTAAAAAAGGAGTTAGGTCATCTTCATAATGGTAGTTTTTCTATGATTAATGACGCAGATGCAGTAGCGGTAACGGAATATAATCTGGGGTCAAGCAGAAATAAATCTGGAAGAGTGCTAACTGTGACAATAGGCACGGGCATTGGCACCACGATACAAGATTGTGGAGTTATGGTACCGAACTTGGAGTTTGGAAGAATGCCACACCCCAGATTGGATTGTTCCCTTGAGTCTTATATTTCCGCCCGTGCGAGAATCGAAGAAGATTTGTCTATCGAAAGGTGGGCTGAAAGATTTCAGGAAGGTTTGGAGTTTCTTGAAAGATTGACTGATCCGAACTTAATCATCTTGTATGGCGGTATCATGGAGCATTGGGCCGACTTCTCTGGTTTGATTTCAACCAAAGCACAAATCAAGCCAGCCAAATTTGACAGGGAGGCAGGGGCCCTAGGGGCGGCAATAGTTGCGTCCAGATTATGATGGCATAATAGTGTGATTCTAAATGGGGTCCCTGAACATATCAACAGCAACTGTCAGAGTGACTTTCCTGTGCACAGAAACAAGTCTTTGCTGGGATTATATCGGCCCTAGAGCTTCTTTCATTGAACAGGGCCGTAACCTCCTCGAGCTCCCCTGATTTATCACCTCTCGCTTCCAAACACAGCTTGAGCCCTAGGAGCCCCCACATGTTATCTTTCCAGAGCTTTATGTCTGCGCGATATACTTCCTCAGCTTCCTCGACATGTCCCTGCTCTAGAAGTAGGGCCCCTAAGATGTGTCGAACAGGTTGCATCTGCCCCCATGGTTCATTGTAAGCTAGATTTAGGGATAGTTCTACTCCTCGACGCAACTCATTGAACGCGTCGGAGAAATCGTATGGTTCTCCATTGGCCTTTGCTTGGAACTGCCTCCTGTATTCTATTTCACCTTCAAGAATAGATGCGTTAACATTCAGTATCGAAGGGCCCTCGGAAGGGTCTTGGTACATGAAATTGTTATGCATGACCCTCCCCTCAAGTGATGGGTTCCTCAATGCATCTTTGAACAGAGCTTGTTCTGCTTCAGCCTCTTGGACCATTCCTTTGGAGGCGTATGCAACGCCTCTTGCGTAATGCTGAGTGGCAATGGTTGCTGGAAACACTTCTCTGTCGGAATACATTGGTTCAGACAATATGTCATCCCACTTCCCGAATCGAATCATGACATGCCAAGGCATTGTAACATATGATTCCAAGAAGATAGCGCCCATTGGTATAATACCAGCGAGCATGAACTGAACACCGGAGTTTTCATCACCTGCTGGTAGTGTACTGACTGCCTTTCTAGCGTATTTCAGAGCGGTTTCGTACTGGCCATCGAACATCGCGCACCAAACGACAAAGTGATGGTTATGCATCCTGTAGAACTTGTAGAACTGGGATTCATTACCCGTAATTTCCACGTATCTATCATCAGCTTCAACCGCTTCAATGTTACATTCAATCGCCTCTTTCCATTGTCCGACCCACGCATCGATGTGAGAAGGCATGTGAACCAAATGACCCAGGCCGGGCATTAGGTCCCTCAGAACATCGGCCGCAGGCAGGGCCCTTTCTGGGAAAGGGGACAGTTCCAAAGCATGACAATAGAGGTGGCAAAGAGCTGGATGAGTCTTGGCCTCATCACTATTTTCGAATGCTCGCTCTAGAATGTCCACCAGAAGTATAGTATTGTCATCCGCAGGGGTAATTTCTCCTGATTTGGTGTCCTTATCCCACAATTGCCACGCTTTCAGATTCATCAGAGCCTCGACGTAAATTGCTGTTACATCGAGATCTCCGTCGTATTTGTCATACAAAGGAGCCATCGCTTCAGCGAAAGCGACGTTAAGTTCCGGACTATTTCCCATATTTAGGACCGAGGGGTCTGCTGCATCTCTCGCCTCCGCTGAATGCCTCTTGGAGAGCGCTACAATCAAATCCTGTTCAAGCTCCGTGCAAGCTTCCTTCAATTCAATTGCCTTTTGGATTGGGTCATGCCCTGAACCCAGTCCAGGAGTCCAGTTGTAATTTGATGAGACGCAGTATGCTATTCCCCACCATGCCATGGCACATTCTGGATCCATTTCGGCACACTTCGAAAAGCAAGCAATCGCTTCCTCATGATTATAGTTCAACATGTGACCATAGGCAAGTGCAAACATTTTCCTTGATTCATGATCAGAGCATGTCACCCTCATTGCGAATGAGTAATTCTTATCTTCTCCAAAATCATACATGTCGGGGGTTAAATCCATGTTTCCCGGGAACAGAAAGAACCTATAACATATCCGCAAGCGACCTCACAAAATAGAGGATTTAGTCCACTGACACAGGCAGAATTCTCGTTGTTCTGTATCCTTGCAGTACTTTGAGGTACCTTTTTTTGGAAAATTCCTCATCTAAATGAGGATCGCCAGTTTCCACTCTGAGAGTTCGTAAGGTGAGCATTTTAGCGGGTGTGACGACACCTAATATCCCCTCCACTCCCACAAGTTTTAGCACCTCGGGAGATAACTGCAAGTTTCCTCTTCCAATCAAAAAACCCTGTCCCCCCATTGGAGATAGCAAGAGGGTTACCTTTCCAGTATGTCTCCGTAAATGCTCAATGATTTCTTTTTCGTTGAGATCGGACGCAATTAGTTTGTTCCCCTTCGAGATGTCTATTCCTAGAGTGTTCAGATCGAAACCAAGATTGGATCCTATAGTTCTCAGAGTCCCCCCTGACCCCCAAATTATCATCATATCTTCACCGAGTAATGTGTCTCTGATATGGTCGGATAGTCCCTCTATTACCTCCTCCTCCCCAGATGCCTCGACCCTCATCTTTGACCCTTGCATCCATCGAGGGCTAGCTGGGGTGATCGCCTCAGCATATAGCCTGACTACCCATTTTCCCTGTCTGTAGAGATCCTCATCGAGGTCTAACACTTCAGTGGAGGACAAAAGAAGATCTTGATTTATCCAAGAACTTAGAACTTCAGCGGCTGCCTTTGGAGAGGACGCGAAGCAACCAGAGTGCATTTTCACACCCGTGGGAACACCGATGATTGGCAGGTCTGGCTTTCCATTCTCTGACAGGGATGCGACGATGTCTCTGGTTGTCCCGTCTCCTCCTGCATACAAGATTAAATCGACATCGGACTCAATCATGCACTTGATTGCTTGATTGGTATCATCTGCGTGTGTTGTCCCTGAGGACGAGTGTATAACGACTAAAGGAGATAGGACCTGAGGAATCCAGTGGGTTCCCATCCTACCTTCGCTAACGTACCAATCGATTCCAAGATTATCTCCCTTAGTGATATTCATGAAGTGTTCTAGCATGAGTTTCATCCTAGGTCCGGAGCGATCTTCTGCACCCATTGATCTGGCGATTTCAGCTTGTCCATCCGATCCCTTCAAACCCAGTCTCCCACCAAGGCCAGCATCCGGATTAACCAATAGCCCCAACTTGACCATGGACAGCCCAAGGGGGGATTGGTCTTATCGCTTCGTAATGCGGGGTCTCTGAAAAATAACCTCGATGAGTTCGTGATAATGAATAATTAGCAATTATCCAATGGTATGAATAGACGAATTCAAACGGGATTGCTGAGCCGGCTAGGCATAGGAGGCGCTACCGATGATATCTGTTGATGTGGGCAACGGGGATGTTCATGAGTACGCCATAGGAATTTCAGCGGGCGAAGTGATTACGAACGTCCATGGTAGAAAATCCGGGGCCGTGGCCGCTCTGGTTAACGGTGTGGAGAGAGATATGGGTCATGAGTTGGATGAAGACTGTACAGTTCTACCAATCCTCGGTGAATCTCCGGAAGGGCTGTATATTCTTAGACACTCATGTGCGCATTTGCTGGCACAGGCAGTTACCGAGATTTTCCCTGATGCGAAACCGACAATAGGGCCTCCGATCGATCACGGTTTCTACTACGATTTCTACATGGATTCCATCTCAGAGGAGGAACTGAAAACAATCGAGAAGAGGATGAAGGAGCTCGTAAAGAAGAATTTGCGAATCTCCAGAGAGGAATACGGCAACGACGAGTTGCGCTCGAAGTTTGTGGATAACAAGTTCAAGCTAGAGATAATGGATGACAAGATTGGTCACGATATTGGTTCATCGATTTATAGACAGGGCGAGTTCATTGATCTTTGTCGGGGGCCTCATGTTCCTTCAACCTCCCACCTGAGATGGTTCAAGTTAACAAGTACAAGCACAGCTTATTGGCGTGCGGATAGCAAGCGTGAAACCCTAGTTAGAATATACGGCATGTGCTACGCCACAAAGGAAGGTCTGAAAGAGCGTCAGCAGCAAATCGAGGAGGCGGCAAAGCGCGACCACAAGAAGATTGGCAAGGAGATGGAGCTGTACATGATTGACGAGAAGATTGGCAAGGGGCTACCAGTCTGGCTTCCAAATGGAGAGATCCTGAAGTCTGAGATAGAAAGATACGCCATCGAGACAGAAGAGTCATATGGATATCAGAGAGTTACTACACCAGTTTTGGCTAAGCAGGAATTGTTCGAGATAAGCGGACACCTTCCCCATTATGCTGATGGAATGTATCCTCCCATGGAGATGGATGATGGAACCTACTACCTCAAGGCAATGAATTGCCCCATGCATCACTTGGTTTTCAATAACAAAAAAAGAAGTTACAGGGACCTCCCAATTAGAATTGCTGAATATGGGACGGTCTACAGAAACGAGCTTTCAGGGACTCTTGCAGGGCTACTCAGAGTACGTATGCTCTCAATGAATGACGCACACATTTACTGCACTCTGAACCAAGTGGCCGATGAAGTCCGAGCTAATGTGCAGATGGTTAATGATTACTACAGTACATTCGGATTCGAAAATTTCCATCTTCGATTATCACTTTGGGATCCTGCTAGGACTGAGAAATACATTGATCAGCCTGAAAATTGGGAATCAACACAGAGTCACTTGAGGGATATTCTAGAGGATATTGGGGTCCCATTCGTCGAGGCTGTTGGCGAAGCAGCATTCTATGGGCCTAAAATTGACATTCAATTCACTACTGCTTTAGGAAGGGAGGAGTCTATGTCGACTATTCAGTTGGACTTCGCTGCTAAAGACCGTTTTGGCTTGAGTTACAAGGATGAGAATGGGGAGGAGAATGGGGAAGTATTCGTAATCCATCGGGCACCTCTCTCTACTCACGAGAGATTTGTCGCCTTCCTTACAGAGCACTGGGCTGGGAACTTCCCTACATGGCTGTCACCTATTCAGGTTCAGGTAATAACCATCTCCGAGAAGCACAAGGTACATGCGGCAACTGTTGCAAACAGACTCTACGAGTCTGGGGTGAGGGTCAACGTCGATGACTCTGATAATACAGTCGGCAAAAAAATCCGGACACACAGAAAAATGAGGCCGGCCTATATGGTCATCGTGGGAGACGAGGAGACAGAGAACGGGACAGTGTCAATTAGGTCCAGAACTGGCCAACAACTCAATGGGGTTCCATTGGATGATTTCGTGGCCGGAATTTTTGCAGAAATCACCACTCGGGATAGGGACCTCTCCCTAATTCCAACGGAGTGAGACAGTTGAGTTCCTCATCTAGTGGTCGTTCTCCAATGACAGTACTGTTTTTGGTTGTCCTAGTGGATATGCTAGGGTTCACAATCGTTATTCCATTCCTAACCTATTTTGTTCAGGATCTAGCTTCAGGACAAGGGATCAATGACGTTGGAAGTAGAGATTTCTGGGTAGGAGTAGTGATTGCAGTCTACTCACTGGCACAATTCCTTTTCACCCCGATTCTTGGATCGATAAGTGATAGACTTGGGAGAAGGCCAGTGATAATGTTTGGATTAGTCTCCAACTCGATTTTTTTTATCGTCTTTGGACTTTCAAGTAGTCTTGAAATGGCAATTACAGCAAGATTCCTCGCGGGTGCTGGGAACGGAAATATAGCCGTAGCTAGAGCATACATTGGAGATATTAGCACTTATGATCTGATTCCTAGGAGAATGGGGATGCTAGGGGCCGCCTTTGGCTTAGGGTTCATGATTGGGCCGTTCGTTGGAGGGATTCTGTCGGATCCTGCTACGGGCATAGGTGGGTATTTTGACACTTCTTTCTGGAGAAGAAATGAGTACCTCCTTCCATGCATGTTTTCCAGTTTACTTAGTTTGGTTTCTCTTGCCCTCGCTTACTTCTGGCTGGAAGAGAGCTTGGCGTCTGAATCAAGAGAATCTCGTGCTCCAGAAAAAGGACTCAGTAAGTTGGGAGAGACATTTTCCAATATTTATGGAGTTCTTAGAATCCCTGTAATCTCTACCTTGGTTGTAATAAATTTCCTATTCCTCATGGCCTTCAGTATGATGCATGGAACCTTCATACTGTTTACGGCAATGGCCGTGGATAGTGGAGGACTAGGTTGGAGCGAAATGGAAAATGGTTGGATTTTTGCATTTATCGGGCTTCTAGGAGTTATAATTCAGGGAGTGCTTATCGGCCCGCTTACCGATAGGTATGGAATGGGAAAACTGATGATGATTGGTACTGTACTTAGCGGAGTAGGGATAGCCAGTCTTCCCTACGTCCCCCCAGATGCCTCTTGGCTGATACTAGGGTCATCGGCCGGGCTAGCGATAGGGAATGGTCTTTTCTCACCGACACATTCGTCATTACTGACACTTGAAGCCAACAAGGGAGGGCATGAGCTTGGACTCGTGATGGGAGCCCAGGAGGGATACGGCGCTCTGGCTAGAATAATTGGGCCCCTCCTGGCTGCTTACTTATGGTCGATAACAGTCCAAGGAAGCGGGATTTGGACGTTCCATACTTGCTTCATAGTTGCGGGTGTTATTTTCATGCTGGCCTTAGCACTACAGTTTACGCTTAAATTGGGAACTAGTTATGAGGATGATAATCGAATAATTTAGTATTTAATTAGCCCCAATTATAATGAATAGGTTGGTTTCTCTACAATCATGGAATGTATGTCGTTTGGATGTTCATCACGCGCTGTCGAGGGAGAGTTGTTCTGCCATGTACATGTTCATGAGACGGCAGAGGTAGATCCATTGGAGTGTCCCAGGGGGTGTGGACAGATGCTTTACAAGCAGGACAACTGGGAGAACGCAATATTGTGGATTTTACTATCCTTGGTTCCTCTTATTTTGCTATCGGGAACCTTCACAACGATGGTGATGGGTATATTTTTATCTATTTCCATATTATTGTTTGGACAACACCAACACCAGCAGAATGCAGCGTATAGGTTCAGCTGCAGTAAATGTGAGGGAGTGTTGCTCGACAATAAATCCCTATCCGGTATCAAGAGCCTCGGTGGAATTACGGATATATCCGAGAAATTAATGTTAGAGCTGGACAATACTATTCAGTCCAGTGAGATTAAATGCCCGGGATGTGATGTGATTATGGCAAGAATCCCGATATCATATGTATTGCAGGACAGGGGTACCGGGATTCTCGTAATAGATCTGATTAAACTTTCAATACCTAACACAATGAACCTAATGGAGCTCGATGGTTGCAGGGATTGTGGTTTGGTTTGGTTCGACAAGGGCGAGATTAATGATATCAGAAATAGTCAGACTTTGAGGGGTGAGAGCTTTGGAGAGAGTGGCAAAAGGTGGTATAGAGAGGGCCGTGAATCGAAGAAGACCTTCGAGGGCATTAGCATAAAGAGAGATGATGAGAATCCGGTTAAAACGGTTCCAATTACTCTTAGGGAGTTTGCTTACTGTTCTGTAGATGGTTGCAATAGTCTGGCATTCAGGAACCTTGAATTTTGCCACCGGCACAAGTAGCCCTACTAAATCCAAACATCGTTTGATGCGGTTAATTCACTAGTAGCATTTCCTGTATTCCTTACTCCTTTGGGTTCGACTAGCATTACCTTGCACTCATCAATAGCATATGGTTTGTGATCGACTCCTTTCGGCACCACATACATCTCACCCTCATTTAATTTTAGGACCTCGTTCTCGAACTCTATGAACATAGAACCCTCTAGTACGATAAATGCCTCGTCGGTGTCTGCATGGTTATGCCAAACAAAATCACCCTTTATTTTGACTAGCTTGAATTGGTAGTCATTCATTTCGGCAATCACCTTGGGGGACCAATGCTCATTGAACTGTGAGAACTTTCTTGTGAAGTTGACCTTCTCCATACTATTCAACCATCCTCTCATAGCAATAGGGGCAGTACTCCTCTAATGAGTACTTCTCTGACATTAGATCGTCTGGTGAAAGTGGCTCCCTACACATGAAGCACATTTGGTGTTCCGCCTCAACCAGTTCCTTATTCAAAGATACCCTTTGGTCGAAAACGAAGCAGTCTCCCTCCCAGTGCACCCCTCCTGTTTCCTTGAAGTATCCAAGGACACCTCCTTTTACCTGGTAAACCTCGCTCCATCCTTGGGACTCCATTACAATGCTAGCCTTTTCACATCTGATACCACCTGTGCAGAACATAACGACTGGGGTGGATTTGTCGTAATCTAGTCCCTTCACTGCATCTGGGAACTCTCTGAATGACTTGATATCAAGGCCTACAGCATTCTCAAATGTCCCAACCCTGAGCTCGTAGTCGTTCCTAGTGTCTAGAACCAATACTTCCTTTCCTTCATCGAGCCACTCCTTGAACACATTGGGATCGATGTAACTTCCTATGTTTTCTGCGGGTTTAATTTCATCCAAACCAAGAGAAATAATCTCTTTTTTAATTCTGACTAGCATCCTTCGAAACGGTTGATAGTCTGAGAAGGATGTGTGCAGGGGAATATCGACAAACCTAGAATCCTCTTGAAGAAATGTGGTATATTCGTCTATAGATTTCTGAGTTCCAGCGAGGAAGAAGTTAATCCCATTATGACTAATTAGGATTGTTCCCTTCAGGCCAAGGGCTAGACACTTCTCCCTGAATGGGGCCCTAAGTGCGTCCCTATCCGGGATATCCGTGAATCTGTATCCGGCGATATTAACGAACATTGAACCCCTCACGATGCTTCTGAAAGCCACTTCTTCATGGTGCACGACTGACACACCGGCCTAGACGTTGCCTCTCCACAAAGTGTGCAACTGCCTATCTTGCTATTCGAGTTGGGGTGTACCACTCTATGGATTTCCCTTATTTGATCTAGAGAGTGAAGCAACCCATGCCTAGCTCCGGGAGTTAGTGACTCCAGCTGTGCCACTATGGCTCTACTCTGCTGTCTCTGTGCGCCCGGGGCATGTGGACATTCTCCATGGTGAACAGGTAGGCTATTGACTATTGCGAATGCATGGATTTCCTGCTCCGGTACCCACCTCAAAGGGACAATTCTTGGGACCATTCCTTCTATCGGAGAAGACGTGTGTGGTGCTAGTCTCACTGACCTCTCAATTTCTCCCTTCTGAAGATTCATGAGGATTGACTGGGCCATGTCATCGAGATTATGCCCTAGCGCCATTACATCGGCACCTACTTTATCGGCTAGAGCATTGAGGCTTTGTCTCCTAAAGACTCCACAAAAAGAGCATGGCATCATTCCGCTAGCATCATCGTTCAGCTCGCCCATTACAGGAATTTTTGATACGACTTTATCCATCCGATCGTATCCCAAATCTTCGTAGCTCAGAGTTACGAATTCAACACCTAAATCCGCCGAGAGGTTCCTAGCACACTCCAAAGAGGGGGATCTGTATCCGTCAATACCCTCATCGACGCATCCTGCCACGAGCCTCACATCTCTTCTGCTACCGATTATCTGTTGCATCATACTCAGAAGCACCGCCGAGTCCTTCCCTCCTGAGACTGCGACTAGGACAACGTATGGACTTCCATCGGGCTTCCTCGCATCCTTCGGGAGAATTAATTGCCTCCTAAGTTCCTTTGACGTCCGTCTTCGGATGGAGTCTGAGAGGTGCTTGCCACAGAGGTGTTGGCCACTGTATGGTTGGTGAACAATAGCTGGGAGCTTGCATCTACTGCAACTGATTATCGATATTGCCCCTCCCATATGCATGGCCGGGGGCGTTCAAGACTTGAACCCAGTGTGAGTCTGATGGTCCTTAGTTAGGGCATTTTTGATAACTTAGTAGCTTTTCAGAGGGATTATGGGCATATCTGGGACGTTACTGAATAGGTCTTTTATCAGAGGGGAGAGACATTCTTCATTACCTGAGAGATTGGTGATATTAGCCGTTCTCTTTGTGGTATTCTTTGCGTACGACGACATCAATGGGTTTGTTCAGGAAATCTTCGGAATTAATTCTGGCATTCTCACTATTTCCACATTAATCATAACCGTCCCCTTGTTTTCAGACTGGCTTTTCCGAGTCATATCTTCTATTACTGGGATGAGGTAGTCAAGACTGACTAGACTTGAATCTCATTAGCGTCGATTCAACAATACCTGTAACTCTCTGCCATGGGAGGATGAATCTCATCCCAGCTACAACTATTAGGAAAAGACCGGCGGAAATCACCTTCCCATAAGTCAATTGTAACTCTAGTGATTCTCTTACCTGGCCTGCCCATTGTCCGCCGGACAAGGCACTCACCGTTGAAATCAGGAAGTCATCAAATTCCAGTGCCACCGCAGTGGTTAGAGAAACTAAGGCCATTACACCGATTAGATGGACAATATGACCGTTCAGAACGTTATTGAATTGTCGAACGTACTCCGGGTCTCTTTTGGATTCACCTGGTAACATGGAAGCATACTCCATGTTTGAAATCACAGCCGACCCTGATTCGAGGTAGACCAACAACAGTATGGCTACTTGCAGAAGGTTTAGTGAAAGTGGAGAAACTAGTCCACCGAAGAGAGTTGCCTCTCCAATCTGAGCGGGCAAGGGCGCGAGACCTAGGTCAACTGACTCTGTTATTCCCTCGAAAGTTAAGATGGCGTGAACTCCAATAATGGTCAGGTAATAGCCTACTGTCCATGTCAGAAGCTTTCTGGAAAGACCCCAAATCCCCATTAAACCAGATAGTATTGGCGCAAAAACAATGCCTAGGAATATTAATTCAAACACAAATAACACAGGTTTCCAGAGATGCTCTAGATGGTTCAATTCATCTATCTCTCCCCATGGAAGGTGGAATCCAAAGCTCGATATTGCCACAATCCATGATATTACGAATGGTAGAAGTCCCCAGGCAATCAACCCGCCCAACAGGAATCTTCTGATGTTCCTACTGATGCTTTCCTTGGCAGTTAGTGTGTATAACCAAATTGCGGTAATTATGACGCATACTACCAAGGGCGCTATGAGAGTCATATTTCCGGTTTGATCTAGACCATGAATCGCGTCTGGGAGAACCAATGACCCTGTTTGCTCCCTAAACCAAATCAGACCTCGAGTATGCTCATAAGAGGGGCACCAGTAATTCGAGCCGTCCGAGTACGTTTCAACGAAGGAGTCTGAACATGACCCATAAATCTTGATCATTCTGTTCATCAGGGCCAGCAACGCGGTGGTAGAAACTAATTGGAGGAAGATTATTTTCCATCTCTTCCTAAGATGTGATATCTCCAGAGACTGATTATCTGAAACTGAGTTCTTCACCATGTTAATCCGTCCTAACTTAAGTTAATTTGCAGTAGAGCCTGTGATAGTTCTACATCAGGGGTCCAATCAATTACCTTGGCGCCATATCCTGCGATTGCTGTCAGTCTATTCTGCCTCTCCAATTTCAGAACCTCGTACGACATCCTTGGAATTCTACTAACCAGCCTTTCCAGATCTATACTACTGGGCGATAAAACAATCACTTCGTGCCCCTTTCCGGATAGGCTTCTGATAGCAGGAAGAGTCGTTCCATCGCCCTCCAGGCTACTAATGATGAAGACTGGGGAACCCCTGCTTATCCTTGGCGACAAAGCGTTAGTCACTGCTTGGAGAGGCATCGATCCCTTGGGCTGAACCGATGCAAGGCCACTCAGGATTTTGAAATATTGCTTGTCGCCGGTTTCTGGGGGCAGATAATCCATTCTGGACCCGTAAGTCACTAGAGAAACTGAGTCTCTTCTTTTGAGGAAGTAATTAGATACTGAAGCTGCTGCCACCGTGCCCATCTCAAGAGGATTCTTCAGAACAGTTCCGATTCGTGAAACATCACGGGTATCGACAATGACGAAGACGTCGGTAACTGCATCCCTGGTCTTCTCATTCACCATCATCTCTCCGGTTCTAGCTAATGCTTTCCAATTGATGGAACGGAACGAGTCTCCGGGAAGATACTCCCTGAGCGCATAAAATTCCATGCCCGGGCCAGGGGTCTTGAGAGTGGTTGCACCTGAGTACATCTTGGGAACATCAGATCTCAGAAGGGCATCCTCGATATCCCTGATCTGGGGAAATACAGTAATGTCAGATCGGTCGTCTACCTTTGTTTCGCTTACGAACAGATTGAACGCATTACGGTATCTAACTGATACTGGACCAACTGTGTAATGGCCCCTTAGTGGGCACCTTACGACATACTTCAATGTGGCAGATTGTCCGGGCCCAAGATTCATTCTCATCTGGTTTATTCCCTTTCTCATCTTCATTTCATGTGGGACGTTGTCGTATAGCTCCAGTTGCTGAGTTCTCCGATATGAGTTGTTGGTAATGGTCAACGAAATTACAATATCGTCTCCTTTGTAGACATTAGTAGCCGAGGTCTCCCTCCTAATCGTCAGCTCGGAATGACCAGAAACCCATCCATTTATGGCTAGCATGGAGATGAAAGAAAGGCCAATTATCATTAGTTGGAAATTGGAAATCATCATTCCAATTAGAATTAGGCTTATGCCACTGGTGAGCATAATTGCTGCTTTCCTAGTCCACATATGCACCACCTCCTTCTGTATCGGTAGAGCCCCATTCTTTGATTCTCTTGACGATTCCAACCAGCTCTTCGGTTTTGTATCTCCTATCATTGAAAATGAAATCGGTCAACACCTTGTCGTCAACCATCTTCTGTAGTCGGGCCGCTGGAAGGGCGTCAAACTCTTCTCTTGACATAGCGTTGACATTTCTTACACGGGTCAGAAGGACCTGTCTAATCTTCTCTGGCCTCTGATAGTACTCATACCTTCTTGCATCTCCAAATCCATAGTAGATTATCCTGAAAACATGCCTCCATTCATCTGGGTCTTCCTTCCTTATTAGAACAGCCTCAAGGGATATGAAGAGGCCCAGGAATAAAATAAGCATGGCCATCCAGTCATTCGTGAAGTAAATCAAAAGATAGTAGAGGAGATTGTATGTATCCCCCCCGATATTTGATTGCTGGTGTCTGCTTTCATCGAAAATCACAATCGCATTATCGCTTGCTTGGGTGCTGGAGTTTCCAATCAGAAGTGCCTCGGCGATGATATCCAAAGCCCATTTACGATTGTCGTTCTCCGGGACCAGCCCTGGGTATTCGGGATCGAAATCCGGATTGTACAGAGAATTAATCAGAAGAGAGCCATCTGAGACGAAATGAACTCTTCCAGAGTCCTGATCAATACAGAGCCTGTCAAAACAATACCTGACGTAAACTGCAAACGGGCCTTGTTCGTCATCCTCTATCCCCGCTGCCTCGAATCCTACCGTTAGATTCCCATCATCATTGGTGTCCAAATATGAATCCAGAGTCGACCTTCCTATTGCATATCTGTTCTCAACTGGATTGTAGGAGCTTTCCTTCTCAAAGGCTGAGGGGCCATTAGTCAACATACTGTACCCTTCTGAGAAGTCCCAGGAGGATGTGACGGGATCGAATCTATGAGAACACAGTCCCACATCTCCTAAGGATATTCCAGATGTCGTGATGGTAGAATCTTCTGGGTTGAGGTCAAGGAGGTCAATGACCCCATCCATATCTGAGTCCTTCAAACAGGGATTAACAGAGGACAATGACCCAGAATTCGTTGTGAAGTTGTATGCAGATGACGAATTGACCCAGACGTAGTTGTAATCCAATTCATGGGCGTAAGCCTGTCCGTCATAGAGCCTGTGTCCAGAATAATCCAGGCCGAATTGCTTCGCTAATTGAGCTGAATACCCGAAATCATCCATCAAGATTACAGTGCCCCCTCTCTGAACAAAGTTTTCAATTGCCAAAATCTCAGAGTTGGTGTATCCATCACTTTCTGTCAGCTCGATGACGTTCTCATCTCCGGTGAATCTAGGAAGTGAAATTGTGTCCCTCTCAACACCAGAAACGATGAAAACCGCCTCTTCTGGGTAGTCTATCTCATTGAGTAAAAGGGGACTGGAGACGAGTGCATTTGTCTCTATCCCCATGTCGTTTATGTCCGATCTAAACGAGCCTAAGTCATTCCAATCGTCACCATATGCTGACTGCTGGGTCTCACCATCAATCAGGTATGTCTGCAGTATCTGAACTGCAAGAATTCCTATCAAAATCCAAAATGCGCCTATTGACGCGCCCCTCCTGAATTTGGGGGATGAAAGCTTTCTGATTGTAGAATTGAAGTCTGCCATGCGTAGGCCTCCATCTATAGGAATAACCATCCAGCCTTAACTTCGTATTAATACCGTTGTGGGGCCATGAACATACTCGCATCAGGAGTTCAGCGTGTCAACTGGATAGCCGAGCCTATTTTTGCGACCTCAGAAACGGGTACTGAGATTAGTCCTTCAGAGGTAGGCCAAGGCAGGAACTTAGGGTCTATTCCTTGGTCAATTACTACTAGCAAGGAAACAATGGAACCCGTGTCCATGTCCACACTAAAATCCGCCATCGTCCCCAGCTTGTCGTTGGACGCATCTACTACATCTCTTCCCAAAAGCTCTCGGCCGAAGGTTGTTGGCACAGTGTCACCTCAGACTGATTCTATTCCTGCCAAACTATCCGGTAGTCTACGGACTGATTGGAGGCCACTTGTTAGCAAGTCCTCCATTCTATTGTAGTAAAGCATCATCTCATCGGTGACTGTTGGTCTGACTCTCTCAACGGCCTCCTCAAAGTGCTTTCTGGAGACGGTCTTTTTATCGGCCCTCATAGCGATTAGCCCAGCTTCTCTACATACTGCCTCTATGTCCGCACCGGTATAGTTCTCTAGTTTTGAGGCGATTTCATCCAATGAGAATTTTCCTAACGGCATGTTCTCTGTATGAATCTCTAGGATGGATTTCAGTGCCTCTGGGTCTGGAGGGGGAACATGCATGACCCTCTCGAATCTCCCGCTTCTAAGCAAAGCTGGGTCTATCATCTCCGGACGGTTCGTCGCTGCAACAACAATCACTCCTTCCATTCCCTCAACTCCATCCATACTACTCAAAAGCTGATTGACGACCCTGTTCATCACATCCGATCCTTCGCCTGAGCTTGATCTCCTTATCCCCGCAATACTCTCGAACTCATCCAGGAAGACTATCGACGGGCTGGATTGTTTAGCCTTCTTGAAAACCTCTCGGACCGCCTTTTCTGAGTCGCCAACCCATTTTGAAATAAGTTCCGGACCTTTGATGGTGATGAAATTCGCCTTTGCCTCACTGGCTATAGCCTTGGCCAGCAGGGTCTTACCAGTTCCCGGGGCTCCGAATAGAACAATTCCTCGTGGAGGGTTGATTCCAAAGTGTTCAAACAACTCTGGCTTGGTAAGGGGCCATTCGATGCTCTCCTTCAGTCTGTCTTTTATCTCTTTCAGCCCTCCTACCTCGTCCCATGAGACTTCGGGTACTTCCAGATAAATTTCCCTTAGCGCACTAGGCTCAATTTCTTTGATTGCCAGCCTGAAATCGGCCATAATGACCGCCATCTTCTCGAGGACCTCGGGGGGAATCTGTTCTTCTTCCAGGTCTATCTCTGGCAGGTATCTCCTAAGGGCCTTCATAGCTGATTCCCTGACCAGAGCGGAAATATCTGCACCAACAAATCCGTTTGTGTTATCCAGCAACCATTCTACGTCGAAATCATCACTTATTGGCATACCGCGAGTGTGAATTTCAATTATCTCCGCCCTTCCGTTCTTGTCTGGAACTCCAATTTCTATTTCACGATCAAACCTACCTGGCCTTCTTAGTGCTGGATCTATGGCATCCTGCCTGTTGGTCGCTCCTATCACGACGATGTTGTCTCTGCCCTGCATTCCGTCGAGAAGGGTTAGCAACTGGGCGACAACTCTACGCTCTACCTCCCCGCTTACGTCTTCCCTCTTGGGGGCGATACTATCCAGCTCATCAATGAAGATTATAGCAGGGGCGTTGGAAGCTGCCTCTTCGAAAATCTCTCTCAGCTGCTTCTCACTCTCCCCGTAATACTTGGAGATGATTTCGGGCCCGTTTATCGATGTGAAGTGGGCATTGGTCTCTGAGGCTACTGCTTTTGCAATCAGGGTCTTTCCTGTGCCGGGGGGCCCATGCAATAGTACTCCGCGAGGAGGATCTATACCCAATCTCCTGAATAGAATTGGATGTTTGAGTGGAAGTTCTATCATTTCTCTGACTTTCTGGAGCTGATCGCCCAGACCTCCTATGTCTTCGTAAGATATGGTCTGAACATCTCCCTTCTCCTCTTCATCGACCGCATCTTCCTTAATCACGATGTCCGTGTCTGGAAGAACTTGGACGATCCCCTTGGGTTTTGTTGAGACGATGGCGAAGGGGAGTGCCTCCGCAAATAGTGTCATTCCTGGAATGAAAATTCTGTCTCCGGCCACCACGGGCCTCTTGTTTAGTCCCCTACGTGCGAATCCCTCTATACCTGGCCCAAACCTTACTTTCTGTTGTTTGGCCATCACAGGACTCAGTACCAGCCTTTGGCATGGCTGCGTCTCGACCTTCTTGATGTCGACTCTATCTCCCAAACTAACACCGGCATTTTTCCGGATTATTCCATCCACCCTGATTACGCCCAGGTTAGCGTCCTCTGGCCTGCATCTCCAGACGATAGCCGCGGTTTTTCTCTCTCCTGAAACTTCAATGATGTCACCTGGTTTGAGGTTTAAATCGTTATCGAACGGTACCCTGGCCCTGCCATGACCTACGTCGCTCGGTATTGCCTTGGCTACTCTCAGAGTGAGGGAATCAGAATTCTCGTCGGTCATGTGCTCGGGCTCCTAATGAGTGCTTCTCACCGGAGGACATAGTTAAACCCATCAAAGAAAGGATGTCAAAAATTGCGATTGGTTATCAGAACGAAGGGTCTCGATGAGTAGCATTATGTCTGGTGTGTGATTCGGTCAATGCATGCCCCATGTGCTGGAAACAGGTTTCGAAGAAATGGAAATTGAAAATCCAAATGGTAGCCCTGCCATAAGGGGGTACAATATTATCGCTGGGAAACTGCTGCAATCAAGAGATGGAAATACATTCCTGAGCAAGAATCCTGCCTGGCTGGAAGATATTGTCGGCGAATTCCCCCTTTCCACCAAGGATGATGTGCATGAGGCATTGGGGGCCGCCAGGGATGCGTTTCCTTCCTGGGCGGCTACTCCTGCACCGACGCGAGGTCAGGTCATAGGGAACATGGGTCGGCTCCTAATGGAAAGAAAGGGCGACCTAGTACGTTTGCAGGCTCGAGAAATTGGGAAGACAATGAAGGAATGTGGAGGGGAAATTCAGGAGGCAATAGATACGTGTCTTTTCTTTCAATCAGAAGGCAGGAGGCTATACGGCCAGACAGTCAATTCAGAGCTCCCGGACAAAGAGCTATTCACTTACAGACGGCCATTAGGAGTTTGTGGGATAATAAATGCCTGCAACTTTCCGTCCGCGGTTCCTTTCTGGAAGATGATTCCTGCCATCATGTGCGGAAACACGTGTGTTTGGAAATCCCCCCAAGACACTCCTCTTTTGTCCTTCGCTCTGGCTAGAATAATGCACGAAGCCGGTCTTCCAGACGGTGTAATCAATCTTGTGCATGGAAAAGGAAGTGGTGCTGGTCAGCATTTGGTCGATGCAACCGATTTGGGAATGGTGGACAAGATTTCATTCACTGGCAGTACCCCAGTGGGTAAAATGATTGGAGAGGCTTGTGGAAGAAACCTAGTCAGTGCTTCACTGGAGCTGGGAGGGAAGAATCCGCTAGTTGTGATGCCTTCAGCAAATTTAGATAACGCCGTTGAGGGGGCATACTGGGCAGGATTCGGAACTGCTGGTCAGCGTTGCACTAGCCTCGGTAATCTGATCATCCACGAGGAAATATACGAAGATTTCATGTCAAAATTCATGAAGAAGGTCGCAGAAACCAGAATTGGTGACTCGATGCGTCACGAGGGAGTTCTCTATGGCTCAATGCTCTCAGAGAAATACGGAGATGACTTCCTGAAGGGATTGGAAATATGTGAATCAGATGGTGCTACCAAACTCTGGGGATCGGGAAGAATCACTGAAGGCAATCATCCAGAAGGCTTTGTCGGGAAAGCAGAGGAGGGAGTATACATGTGGCCTCACGTTTACGAGGGTGTCAAGGAAGATATGAGATGCTTCCATGAGGAAATTTTCGGCCCGGTTGTAACAGTCGTAAAAGCCAAGGATTTTGATGATGCTTTGCGCTTAGCCAACGCTTCTCCCTTTGGCCTATCGAGTGCGTGCTACACCAATGACAGACTGGAAGCTTATAGATTCAAAACAGGAATCAAAGCAGGGATGACTGGTATAAACAACTCAACAACAGGCGCTGAGGCACATCTACCCTTCGGAGGGGTAAAGGAAAGCGGCAACGGTAGTCGGGAGTCTGGAATATGGGTTCTGGAATCTTACTCATACTGGCACGCAGTCAATGACGAACTGTCAGGAAAACTACAATTGGCACAGATGGATGTTGAGGAAATAGAAATGGAAGAGGCGGAGGCCGATTATTCAGGTCTTGCTTAGATGAACACCTCTCCACAATCTGGACATGGGAGGCCCGGTAGCCATGCTCCTGGCATATAACCACAATTTGAGCACAGAGAGGATTCAAGACCAAAATCTTCCATGAAGCTACTCGAACGCACCAATATTTCAAGATTGTTCCAAAGTAAATTCCACACAGGTAAATCTGTCTGAGATTAGCGGTCATCCAAAAAAATTCGAAAACGATGAGCCTTATTTTCTAGGGTAAGTTTTCAAACCAGCGAATAACAATTTTTTGGATTGTAAATGATGATTTGTATTGCACGGGACAGTTTTCAGGAGGGAACGTTCCCGTTACGTTCATTAGATTGGAATTGTTGCAACGAAATGAAAAAACAGACCTATGGAACACGGGTCAGGGCAATTATTTTCGGAACAAAAAAATGGGCGTGGGAGCATGGTTGGAAATTACAGGACAAGGATATGTAACGTTTTGGTGATTGGTTCAGGTGGAGCAGGCCTGAGGGCTGCAATCTCTGCTCACAACTCTGGGTGCGAGGTTTTGGTAATTGGAAAGAGGATAAGAAACGATGCTCACACCACTCTAGCATCTGGAGGCATAAACGCCGCCCTCGGAACAGTAGATCCACAAGACAACTGGAAACATCATTTTGTTGATACGTACCAAGAGGGCTACAATATTGGGGACCCTAGGACAGTAGAGATCTTGGTAAAGGACGCCCCAGCACGTGTAGAGGAGCTCGTCTCATGGGGTGCCCCATTCGCCAAGAAGAGTGATGGTAAATTAGATCAGAGGTATTTTGGCGCGCACACATACAGGAGAACCTGTTATGCCGGCGATTACACAGGCCGTGCAATCCTCAATACCCTAGTATCGAAAGTTGAAGAGTTGCAGATACCTATTATCGACATGACGTATGTGTCTAGGCTACTGGTAGATACTCAGAATGGACAGAGGCGATGCTTTGGCGCTGTTGGATTCGACATCAACTCCGGTCAGAGGACGGTCTTTCTCTCTGATTCTGTTGTTTTAGCAGCCGGAGGGCATACCAGAATTTGGAGAAGAAGCTCCTCCAGAAGGGATGAGAATACAGGAGACGCTATGAGATTGGCACTTAATGCTGGATGCAGACTTGCTGATATGGAAATGGTCCAGTTCCACCCGACCGGAATGGTTCACCCAGAGTCACTTTCAGGAACATTGGTGACTGAGGCAGTAAGAGGAGAAGGGGGCCGACTAATCAATTCCGTAGGAGAGAGATACATGGAAAAATATGACCCTGTGAGGATGGAGCTATCGACCAGAGACAGGGTCGCACTTGCAAATTACACAGAAATCCAAGAGGGCAGAGGCACTGAAAACAATGGGGTTCTATTAGACATTAGCCATGTTGAGAAGGGGGTAATTTTGGAAAAGCTTCCCCGAATGTATAGACAATTCATGGAGTCTCAAATGCTCGATATTTCCAAGGGACCGATGGAAGTTGCACCCACTGCCCACTACAGCATGGGAGGAGTAGTAGTCGATCCGGAAACTCACTCCACTGGCGTAATGGGATTGTATGCTGCTGGCGAATGTACCTCAGGTGTCCATGGAGCCAACAGACTAGGAGGTAACTCTCTTGCAGAGATATTGGTCTTTGGTAAAATTGCAGGAAGCGAGGCGTCAAAGTTCTCCTCGGATTTGGATTTCCAGATGAGGAGCAGGAGCGTAATTCGGGAGGCGATGGATGAGCTGGATGACCTAACGACCGAAGGAGAACAGCTGGCGAGGCCTCTTCAGAGAGCAGTAAGGAACATAATGTGGAATCACTGTGGTGTGATGAGATCTGGGAAGGGCCTTGAAGAGGGGCTGAAAGAGCTGATGAAAATCAAGGAGGCTTCGTCCGATGTAGATGTGCGACCAAGTGCGGAAGGATTTTCCGACCTCGCCTTGGCATTAGACTTACTGGGCTCCATAGATAGTGCGGAAGCTACCATAAGGTCCGCTATAGCAAGAAAAGAGAGTAGGGGCGCACATCAAAGAAGCGACTTTCCGGAAACTCTGAAAGAAGAGGCCGTGAACTACGTCATAGAGTTGGTTAAGGAGGAGCAAGTAGTAGCAAAATCAAGTGTCGCTCCTCTGCCCGAGGAATTGCTGAATGCCATGGGCGAATATGAACGCCCATCTATTGATGGAAGGCTTCTTGAGTGATCGCGTCAGAGTAAAATCTCCTTTCTCAGACTGCTGACATATCAAAATGATTGAGCAGTGCAGAACCAATTGCTTAAGGGGCCCGTCGTCGCCCTCGGCACTGGGGTGTCATGCCGAACTGGGACAGAGAACACTTGAGTTCGCTTGGCATCAATGTCAAGCTCCCCCTAAGGAAGGGTTTTGCTAGGACTCAGCGAATAGACAACTGGTGGACTGAGCCCGTCTGGATGGCAACGGCATTGACAATGGCTTTGGTCTACACAGGCTTGAGGGTGCTGGTCTGGGATGGCGGCATCCACTATGACGATCATAGGGTTACCTCACCAATATTTTCACCGGATGTACTGCACATGCTACACATCACAAACCACCCTGGTTGGATGAATTCCGCTATGTTGATTCTGTGGATACCTTTCGGTTTCCGAGGGACTTGCTACTACATGAGAAGAGTGTACCACAGGACCTTCTTTCAAAATCCGACCGGATGCATGATAGCGAAGCCAGAGTTGAATTACTCCGTTGGATACAAAGGGGAAATGGGGCTCTTTATCCTGAACAATATTCACAGATACATGCTTTACCTAGCAATTCTTATTCTGACCATTAAATTCTACGACGTGGCGCTGACTACCGACCTTGGAAACGGCTCAAGGGGTGTATCCATTGGTACGATGGTTTTGGGCATCGAGTCTTTCCTACTTTTCATGTATGTTTCATCTTGCCATGCATTCAGACACATTTTCGGAGGAGGGATGGATAGGTGGAGAGGTGGCATCTCCGGGTTATTTGGTTCTCTTTACAGGTCCATCAGTAAAGTCAATGTTCATCACTCGTTTTGGTTCTGGACCAGCTTAGCAATGGTTTTTTTAGGTGACTTATTTGTTTGGGCCGTTTCTAAAGGTGTCATCGGCGATATGATACTTTTGAGGTGGTAGCATGGGAGAGAATTACTCGGTTCACGAGTATGATGTACTGGTCATTGGAGCTGGAGGTGCTGGTCTAAGGGCCGCCATAGAAGCTAGTTCGTCTGGTGCTACAGTAGCAATAATTTCCAAATCTATGCTCGGAAAGGCTCACACGGTAATGGCAGAAGGTGGAGCTGCGGCGGCTCTGGCGAATAAGGATGAGCGAGATTCGTGGAAGACTCACTTTCGTGATACAATGAAAGGAGGCAAGTACCTCAATGATTGGAGAATGGCGAGAATTCACGCTCAACAAGCTCCAGACAGAATAAGAGAATTGGAACAGTGGGGTGCAGTATTTGACAGGACTCCCAAGGGGCTAACTAGCCAGCGAAACTTTGGTGGACACACATATCCCCGATTGGCCCATATTGGGGATGCGACAGGGTTAGAACTTATCAGAACCTTGCAACAGAAAGGAATCCACACTGGAATGGATGTTTTCATGGAATTCACGGTTAGGAAGCTCTTCAAGAAGGACGGGCGGGTGATTGGTTGTTTCTCGTACAGCAGAAATGACGGTTCTTTCCATGTTTTCAAGGCGAAATCTGTTGTTCTCGCAACCGGTGGCGCAACCAGATGCTGGGAAGTATGTTCTGGATCCTGGGAGTATACAGGTGAGGGTTTTGCACTTGCCTATTGGGCTGGAGCTGAGATGGGGGATATGGAATTTATACAGTTCCACCCAACAGGGATGATATGGCCAAAATCCGTCAAAGGCATACTTGTAACTGAGGGAGTTAGGGGCGAAGGCGGAATGCTGAGAAACTCGGAAGGAGAACGTTTCATGTTCCAATATGTCCCAGAGATGTACAAAGAAGAATTTGCCGACACTGAACAGGAAGCACTTGAATGGGTTGATGAGGTAGTTTCAGGTAAACTTGCTAGTAAAAGGAGACCTCCAGAACTACTTACCAGGGACGTTGTCGCTAAAGCAATCAATAGCGAGAGAGATGCTGGGAGAGCTTCAAAACATGGTGGGGCCTATTTGGACATTTCATGGAGAGACGAAGAGGAAGTCAAAAAGAAGCTACCCGGAATGTATCATCAATTCAAAGAGCTGGCTGCAGTCGATATCACCAAGGAACCAATGGAAGTTGGCCCTACTGCTCACTATGTAATGGGTGGCGTGAAAGTCCATCATGAGACCCAAGAGACCTGCATTAGGGGACTATTCGCCGCAGGAGAGGCGTCAACAGGGCTTCACGGAGCTAATCGTCTGGGTGGAAACTCACTCTCTGATTTGATCGTCTTTGGTAAAATAGCCGGAGAGCACGCCGCGAAATTGGCCAAGGAAACCGATGAATTCCAGGATATTCCCGAATTGGAAATCGAAACGGTCATTGATGAAACTCTGGCCCCTCTAATGAGAGATGAAGGAGAGAACCCAGCCGCAGTGGTTTCTGATCTAAGAGAGATGATGCAGAACAAAGTGGGAATTATTCGTACAGAATCAGAATTACTGGAAGCTTTGACTGCCTTGGATGAGCTTGAAGCCAGAGCGGGTACTGTATTCGGAGGCAGTGGCAAATCATACAATCCCGGATGGCATCAATCACTAGAAATCAAAGCCATGATTGATGTAAGTAGGATGTGTACCCTGGCTGCACTGAAGCGAGAGGAAAGCAGAGGCGGGCACACAAGGGATGATTTCCCTAGTCCTGATCACAAATACTGGGGCAAGATTAACAGTGTTATTTCAATGAATAGAGACGGGGGAATGGAAATCAGATTCGAGTCATACCCGCCAATTCCGGATGACTTGAGAGAGTTACTGGATTCTGATGATTTGCATGAGGAGGAGTGAGCTTGCAGACCGTCACATTCAGCATATTCCGAGGAAAGCCTGACCAAGATGGCGATCCGTTCGGAAAAATGGTCGACTATACTATCGATCTTGATGAAGGAATGGTGGTACTGGATGCTATCCATTCAATCCAAGCGGAATATGCTCCGGACCTAGCCTGCAGATGGAATTGTAAGGCGGGAAAATGTGGTTCTTGTAGCGCTGAAGTAAACGGAAAGTCCAGATTGATGTGTATGACAAGAATGGATGATATTCTCGAAGAGACTCCAGAGGGAGAATCGGTGGTCATCAGACCCATGCAGACGTTTCCACTAGTCAGAGATCTTGTCAGTGATACGTCATGGGCTTACGAGACGGATAGGAGGATAGATCCAATTAGTGGCCCAGGAGAGGTAGATTGGGAATATTATCAACATGAAGCTGACAGAATTCAGGAGTTCAGATCGTGCATTGAGTGTATGCTTTGTGTGAACACTTGTCACGTCATGAGGGAGCATCAGAAGTTTGATGAGTTTGCTGGGCCTAGATTTTTTGTCAGGCTTGCGAGCCTAGAGATGCACCCATTGGACAAAAAAAGCAGGATTCCTGAGATTAAGGAAGACTTTGGAATTGACTACTGCAACATTACTGGTTGTTGCAGTAGTGTATGCCCAGCGGGAATCGATATTAGAGAGAACGCAATAATCCCACTTAAAGAAAGGGTGGTGACTGAATTCTACGATCCTATCGCTATGATTGGACGTAAACTTGGGCTGAGACGCTAGATGAACTAGGCTCGGAACGATTTTTCGTCTAAGTTATCAACCCGATCTATAGACGTTTAATACCGGTCTTCTTGACATTTGCCTTCCAGATCTTATCTGGAAGGTAAGCCGGACTGCCTGCGCCTTTGGACTCGAGAGTTCTCCAACCATCGAAACAGTGCACCCTGTTAGTGCCTCTCTCCCTCAAGTCAATGCTTGTGTGCCCTCTCCGGGCCGCTTTAAGGGCGGCTCCCCTAGGTTGGCTGTTCACAAACACTTGACTGGTGTCCTCTCCATTCTCCATTAGTACGAAGTACTTCTTTCCTGACATTTTCAGCATACCTCCACACGGATGCTAATTTAAGGAGATAATGAAGTTATTGGGTAAAAAATGCCTCACTGAGTCTCATTTGTAGGTTTTTATGAAAATTCGAGCTTACATTTCGGCACACGCGAGGGTCTTCGTATTTGCTACGCCAGGGATTCCACGAATGGATTCCACCACATGACGAGCTATGTCTCCCATGTTATCAGCTTCGATTTTAATTATCAGATCGTAGTCGCCAAAAAGCATGTTCGCGTCCGTTACACAATCCAGTGTCAAGGCCATTTTGTATACGTCTGACTCACTCCCTGGCTCGACATTGACTAACACATAGCCGGCAGACATGACCTTGGTAGTGGGGCTCAACGAATGAATGCATCGATTGTTAGTTTGCTTTTTTGTCGATGGTTACTTATCATATGACCCTCCTTGTCATGTTATGGCGGAGACAATAATTGTGAGGGAATGCCGTCATGGACAAGTCAGGGTCCAATTTGGCAACATCATCAGAGTAGATGGTGACATCATGATTATTCCCGCGAATAACAGACTTGCGGGGAGAGAAGGGCTGGATGAGAGGATGCAGTTGGCGGCCGGGGATGAATTAAGGGCGAGATGCACAGAAATTGCAGTAGAGAGAAGGAAAGAAGGGAAGCAGCCGTGCGGAGTTGGAGAGGCCGTAACCACCCCGGGATACAATCTTCCTGCAGAGAATCTAGTTCATGTTGTTGGACCTGACTGTAGGAGGCCGAATCAGGATAACTTCAGAAGAGAGCTACTCGTCAATTCCTACAATGCCATGTTTGATGAAATTTCGAAGATTGAGCCAAGGGAAACAGTAGTGACACCTCCCTTGGGAATGGATGTCTTCGCGTACCCTCATCGGGAAGGAGCAAGGATGACTATGGAGATTATATTGGATTGGATGGACAGAGAAGAGGACCCGGGTGTCAAGATGGTCCTCATTGTCACAGATGAGGTTAATTTCTTGAACAACATGAAGACTGTGTACCGAGAAAGTGAAGATCAGTTTCCCGGTGTGGACAGGACCAGAGATTTCAGAAAAGGCAAGATTCAGTGACGAGTGACCAATGTTCTCATTAACCCTGAGAATCCAAAAGGTTCATGGGAAGCATAGGGAGCCAGTATGAAAGGGAGCTGAGATCTGTACTTGCTGGAGAGATTAAGGGAGTCAGGGCTGTAACTAGGTCGTGCTCAGAGACTGAGAGATCACTCGCAATGAGAGTCACCAACCGGCCATTTCTCGTGGTTAGAGCCCCCGGAAGTGGATCAGAGGGTACTGGTGACTTACTTGCGCTGAGGGGCGACATATGCTTCCCGATAGAAGTAAAGTCATCAAAAAAGCCCCGACTTTACCTTTCTGGAAGAACATATGATCAGTTCAAATCACTCAAAGAAACAGGGGAGAGATGTGGCCTACTTCCACTCTATGCTTACCGATTGAAGGGAGTAAGGGGGGATAGCTGGAGAATAATGAAGGTAGAAGTATCGGGGCTGAGCGGAAAGCTTCGCCATATATCCAGAAGTATTCCATCTCTTCCGCTGACCAGGAACGGTAAGGAGTTCTTAGATTGGGATCAGGGAATGCCACTACATAGATTCCTCTCACTTATCTGTAAATCCGACAAAGCAGGTGGAGCTATGGAGGGCATGCAGAGCGAGAAAATAACCCCCTTCATCGGATCCTAGTTAGATTGGGCACCCATGAGAGTCGTCTCTAAGTCGGAAATTGTCGAATCTAATTTGTGTAACTCTGACCTCAGTTCACTGAGATTTGCCTGTGATAGAATCCTGATTATACTGTCCCTCTCTCTCCGAAGTGAGTCAATATCCCTGACACGCTTTCTGGGTGAGGGCTCGGAGTCTGGCATGTCAGGCATGAATGCACGGGAAGGTAGAGTGTAATGTGTGTTTTTATGGGACGCAGGTTGAATAGGAGAGCAGTAGTGTCATGGCCATGCGAGCGGAAGATGAGGTCTCCAATGGTGGTGAGATACCTGTCTTTTGGATTTTAATCCTAGCATTCGGACTTTACTCAAATATACTTCCAGCGTGGCTGATTATTGGACTCGGTCTGTGGTACGTTCTACTAATACGTCTTGAAAACTCTGGATTTTTGGAAAAATGGAGCTTGGAAAGGGTAGCTGGTATCATCCTAATGATAAGGACCACCAGAGGACGTGGTTTTCTAGAGTACATTTCCAAGAATAGAAAATTTTGGAGAATTTACGGAGAGTTTTCTATTTGGCTCTGCTTCTTTGTCATGTTCTCGGTCGTTATCTTGATGGTCCTTGCGTTCGTTACGTCAATCAACTCGCCCCCTCAAGGATCATTGCCCGCGACAGACATCCTTTTCATTCCTGGAGTGACAAGTTTCGTTCCTTTCTGGTGGCCTGCTTTAGCATTAATCTTCACCCTGCTTATTCATGAGTATAGTCATGGCATACAAGCTAGAGCACACGGAATGGAAGTTAGGAGCTTCGGTCTACTGGTCGCTGGGCCAATCCCAGTAGGGGCTTTTGCTGAACCAGAACAAATGGACATGGTCTTAGCCCCCAGAAGGGAAAGAATGAGGCTATTTGCAGCTGGACCTTCAATTAATCTGGTCGCCACGTTCCTTTTTTTGATATTGATTGGGTTCATTTCTAGTGGTTTCGTTGCTACAAATCCTGGTATACACGCGCTAGCGGTCATAGACGACGGGGGTGCGGATGAAGCGGGAATTAAAGCCTACGACATAATTACTCACGTCGATGGTAACCCGGTTACTGACTATGATTCCTTTTCAACGCAAATGGAGTCATTAGAAGCTGGTGATGAGGCGATTTTCACAGTGATTCCTTACGATGAAGAAGAAAGAAGTTGGGGGCAGGTTTCGGATAGACTCGTAATTCTAGGCGATAAAGCTCAATATTACCTGAATCTATGCGACGGTGATCAAGAATGCCTTAATCGGACTACTGAATTGCTGGAAACCTATGGAATAGGGGATGGCGAGGCGTTTCTGGGGGTAAATGCCCCTAGATCTGGAACGTACCAGACGGATAGGTTTTCGTTCATTTTCGAGGATAGGTACACCCCGGGACAGAAGGCTCTGACGCTGATGCTCACCCCCTTGTCGATTATGGGAACTCCCATGTCATATGATGGCCAGACAATGGATCTTCATGAGAGGGGGATGATAGAGGTTGATGACGGGTTCATTCTCTCATCATTTGGGACCGATCTACTATTGGATCTTTTTGACTTTATCTTCTGGCTAATATGGGTCAATTTTTTACTAGGATTTCTGAATCTTCTCCCAATAATTCCCTTCGATGGGGGGCATATGCTGAAAGACGGTGCTCATTCTATCCTATCTAGGGTCATGAAGGGAAGTAATCCCCTCAGAGTCGAGAGGATCGCCGGGTCAATAGGAGGAATGACTACCATCGTGATGCTGATAATTGTACTTATTCCAATAATGATGCTTATTGTATGATCATTCTTCTTCTTCGTCTTTCGATGGATATACGGCCTCGACCACACTTGGAATTATTAATATCGATGCGATTACCAAACCTAACATAGTCCAAGTCTTGCTTGTTACATAATCTGCAGAGGGCGGCGGAGAAAAGAATAGTTTTGCTGCTCCAATCCATGGGATTTCAGATGATGCGATTCCAATTACCCATTCATCCTTTACTGCAGTAACAGGATTATTGTTCTCGTCCAAAAGGCCATTTCTTCCATCCTGGCCAGTAGCTGAAAGTTGGTCTATCCTACATCCATTGGTATCCTCATTGTCCCCGGTAGTTAGATACCCTTCGTGTGAAGGTACCCAATCGGTAATTTTCAGGTCATATGCCGAACCATGATATGACACACAGCTATATTCTAGGGTCCAATTTATACTACTTACACCCCTTAGTGTGGTGCCGGGAACATCCCACCCTCCCGACTCATTCTCAACTGCTTTTAGAAGCGCTCTGTGAATAACAGGGGTATCAGATCCTCCGTTCTTACTGAACACAATAACATCCCCATGCATCCCGTGAGACCGGTAACCAAAATTCTCATTGTTGGGATCTGTAGCTTCAACGTAGGTAATTATATCCTTTCTTTCTGGATTAATCACTAAGACCAAATCGCCCGGATCAATTACACCGATTTTTCCGTCATCATCATGCATCATCGATCCTGACTCGACCACTACCATTGGAGGAAATGTCCCCGTAGAAACGAACATTGCACCAAGAAGAAGGGAGACTAATCCTACGGCAAGGAATGCCTCTCTGAATACTGTATTGTTCATCTCACTCCTCCTCTTCAAATATTACGAGAGGCCTAGTAAAGTCTAAGATTATTGAAAAGAAGGCGATTAATAATATGCTAACAGAATCTAAATGTGGAGGATTGAAACTAACATTTTCCATTGACAGTAGATATGCTGAAAGATCCAAAGTGTCGTGATTTATTCCTCCCAAGCCAATGTAAAGTCCGAAGATCGAGTTAGCGACTAGCAGGGTAATTGCCGATGCCGAGAAAATGATGATTGCCCTATTGGTCTTCTTTGTCTTGAGAGTTGCAAGAGCTGGAAGCCTTTCTGAAAGTCTGGAATTCTCTGTATGCCACCATTCTCGTTGAAATTGCCTCCCTACCACCGGGCTGTCTTCAGTAGGAATATTCTTTGCCTGAGACGGGTCAACCTTGAATCTCTTCCCTCCTTTGATTTGGAAATGGTCGTATAGTCCCATTAGTCTTGATTGATATTTAGGACCAAGAATGTCCGCGGCTTCTTCGGCCTCTTTTCTTCTTTTGAGAACTTCAGTCCTTGCATCCAATCCGAGTATTTGTTCCAGAGCCGTTCTCTGTGACCAAAAGTAACTAAACTCCGGTAGAGTGTAGAATGATGTCAATGACCCCCCTACCAAACAGAGCCAACTGAATGGAACCATGCGATCTTGGTGCGACGGGTCTGTGGCCCCTCCCAAAATAAATAGGAAAATGAATCCCCATGCCATAGAGGCGCAGGATAGTATTGTGGCGTAGGTTATAATCTGAAACTGGCTGTCCTTCTTAGATTCCCACCACCTAGTCAGAAGACTCTTCCTGGTTGCCCTTCCGCGAGCCATAGCGACCATCGGACAGAGCACATAGGATTAGTCACTTCCTATTTTCTGACTGATGCAATTGAAGATTTTCATCCGATTGGTTCATGAGAAGGCCGTGTTATGGAAGGTTGATGGAAATGAAGGCCCCGACAGTGCTAGTGATCTTGATTATCCTCACATCTGGCTGTATCTCAAGTGCTCCTGATTTAGATGGGGATGGGATTCAAGATAGTGCAGATTCGGATATTGACGGTGATGGATGGGACAATGATATGGAGCTCAATTGTAGTACTGACCATCTTATCCCCACCAGTGTTCCATCGGATATTGATGGAGACTTGGTATGCGACTTCCTTGATAGTGACGATGATGGTGACCTCTGGGGGGACTTCACAGAGGTAGATTGCTCCACAGACCCACTGGACAATCAATCGGTTCCCGAAGATTACGATGAGGATAGGATTTGTGATTCATTGGATCTAGATGCTGACGGTGATGGCCTCCCTAATGATTGGGAGCAAGCCAGAGGTTTGGATTATCTGGACAGTGAAGACTACATCAGTTGCCATGGAATGAGCGAGTACTGTTTGAGAACTTATGACGATTTTACCTTTGCAGAGGCTCATAATGCCTACTCTACTCCAGAAGATGGGATCTTAGCAGGTATAAACCACTTCACTGGTTTGCAAGACCAATGGGATGATGGCATAAGAGCGTTCATGCTCGATGTATACCACTCACAATGGAGTAATGAGTCTGAGCAAGACATAGTTTTCTGTCATAATATAGGGATATTTGATATGCATCCCTGCCAATTCGGATCGGCTGATGCATTCGTTTGGTTGGATAACCTAACCTCTATGCAAGCAAATACTACAGGCGATATTGTCACTTTACTTTTTGAGAATTACGTTCCGGGAAATCATCTAGAATACCTCCTGTCTGAAACCGGCATTTTGCAAAGGACTTATTTCCATGAAATTGGCACTGAATGGCCATCAATGGGCGATATGATTCTGTCTGGGAAAAACATAGTAATTTTTGTGCAGTATGGATATGGCGATGAGTATCCGGAACTAATGTCGGCATGGACGCATACTTGGGATACTCCGTACGGTGAATCTGAACCAGAGGAAATGAGTTGTGAATTAGGTAGGGGAGATCTGAACCAGCCCGTGTGGCACATGAACAACTGGTTGAACACTATGTCAAGAGCTGATCCAGCGAAGGCTACAATAGTAAATGAGTATCAAACATTACTTGAAAGGGCTTTGTTGTGCTGGGAAACTGTAGGTAATAGGCCAACCTTCATTGGTGTAGATTATTGGGGGCAAGGGGAGGTGACTAATGTGACAATCACACTCAACAAAATGTCAGATTGGTCGGATGAAATACCACCTCACCCATCATCCGATACCTGATTGGGGAGCAATATGGAAATTCTTCATCCGAGGGTTCTAGAACTCATAGAAAATAGGAAGTGGATTCTCTCTTCGATACAGAAGTCATCCATGGAAGACCTGTTGTCTGGATTGGACAGGGTCCTAGTCTCACCTACTGGAAGTGGTAAAACAGAGGCAGCGATCCTCCCACTGGCGTCTAGATTTATTTCGGAGGGGTGGGACAAGCTATCAATTCTCTACATCACTCCTCTCAGAGCACTAAACAGGGATATCGATAGGAGACTCGCTGAAATGCTCGAGCCTTTGGGGATAACCGTTGGACTGAGGCATGGTGATACCTCTCAGAAGGAAAGGACCAGGCAGTCAAAGAACCCTCCAAATTTACTAATCACAACTCCTGAGACTGCCCAAATAATGCTCCTCGGAAGTAGGCTAAGGGGGCACTTATCTGGAATAAAAGCGGTGGTATTGGATGAAGTACATGACTTGGCATCCTCAGAGAGAGGCGCGCAATTATTAGTCGCCTTAGAAAGAATCAACGAATATAGCCCGAATGGTTTCCAGAGAATCGGCCTCTCTGCCACGGTTGGGAATCCTGATGAAACGGCTAGGTGGCTATCTAGAGATGCTATTGCAATTGTTGGTCCCTCTCCGAGATTCACAGAGGTACTAGTACACAGGGAAGTCCCAGACCCGTCAGATGAAATCGAGTCGATTGTTTGGTCAAGTTCTCCCCATTCAGTTGCGGCCCACAGGAGGCTTGCAAAATCCCTCTTTGAGAGCTATCCGGCGTTGGTTTTTGTTAACTCACGTAATGCTGCAGAGTCGGTTTCCCAGCGACTAAGGGGGATCAATCCGGATTTGAAACTAGGCGTCCACCACGGAAGCCTAGCCGCCGAGACTAGGATGGAGATGGAAGAGAGTCTACGAAATGGAGGTTTGCACGGTATAGTATGTACTAGTAGCCTTGAGCTTGGGATAGACATAGGTTCAATCAAAAGAGTCCATCAAATACAAAGTCCCAGAGCTGTTGATCGACTTCTCCAGAGAATGGGAAGAGCGGAGCATAACATCGGAGGTACTGGAAGGGGAGAATTGCTAGCATGGGAGACTGACGAGGTTGCCGAAGGTGCGGTAATTGCCAGAAAAGCCATGTCTGGAGAATTAGAAGGAGTTGAATGGCGAACTAACCCAGGAATTGTAGCTGCCAATCAATTTATGCAGATGGCGATTGAGAGGGGAGTGGTTCCAATTGACTTGGCTACCGAGATAATAGCGAGATGTTCAATATTCAAAGAATGGAATAGGAAGGATACTATCTCCCTACTCAGGGTACTTAGTGATAGATGGATGATAAATTTCGTTGAGGACCCAAGTGATTCTGATGTTACCTCTTGGTCGCCAAAGCTTTGGTCTAGATTGGTAGAAATCACCGAAGGAGATGCTCCCCCTGAGAGGCCATCGTGGGATCAGGAGATTGAAGATTCAAAGAAGGTAAAATGGAGAGTGCAGTTGTTATCGGGACTCCCTGACAAGCTGAAAGATGGGTGGTTTTCCCCCTCAGCCAGGTTGGGGAGAAACCGTATTGATCACATCTCAATGATTCCCGATGAGTTATCCTACAGAGTCAGAGACGCGGTTGGTAGGAGTGTTTTGGGGTCTGTTGATGAGGCCTTTGTTCTGTCTCTGGGAGGAGAGGAAGAGAGTGGAAAAATGGGTAATAGAGCGTTCGTGATGGCTGGGAGAACTTGGCAAATTGTCGATGCTGACCCAGATCAAGAAGAGATTTTGGTCATTCCAATCAATGATTCTGGAGAGGTCCCTGTATGGTCCGGGGAGTTGCCTCCAGTTCCAATTGAAGTAGCCATGGAGGTTGGTATGCTCAGGAGATCAGTTGCCATCGCAATAGGTGCTTCAGATGGTGAAGCTCGTGATCTCAATGAATACCCACTTTCAGAGGATGCTCGTAATCATCTCATCGGCACTGTCACTGAACATTACGACACATCGGGAATTATTCCAGATGAGAACACTATCACAGTCTCGGAGAGTGACGGGGCGATAATTGTGAATACCTGCAGGGGATCTAGAGTAAATGAGACACTTGGACATCTCCTCCAGGCAATGGGATCTTTGAAGGATGGGAAAATGGGAAGGTCGACCATTGATCCATACAGAATTTCGCTCCAAGTTCCATCATTGTCAGCCAATGATGTTGTAAATCTACTCAAAGAAACCCCAGCTTCATCAATTCCTTCCATTATGTGGATGACAATCCCGAATGGTAGAGCCATTAGATGGAGGGTGGTTCAGGTTGCCAGGAAGATGGGGATTCTTCAGAAAGGAACGGATCCCAGAAAGGTCAATCTGGAGGGTTTGATGCAGAGATATAGGGGGACCCCAGTGATTGAAGAGTCTCTCGAGAAGCTCTTCCATGAGAGGATGGATATCGAAGCGACACAGGACCTTATTCGACAGATAAGCGCAGGGAGTGTGGAGGTTCACGTAACTGCTCCTGGGAGACTTGGTAGATCTCCGAGGGCTGAGATGGACTTGTTACTTCCAGCATGGAGTGATGTTGAGATAAGGGAGAGGCTAGAGACTCGACTTCTCAATGAACGGGCAGTTCTAATTTGCCTGAATTGTGAAGGTAAAACCAGGAAGAGGGTAGAAAGGTTGGGGCAGATATCCCCATGTTTGAATTGCGGAGGGACTATGCAGGCCTGTGCTCCAGAAAGACTCGAAAAATCTCTTTTAGAGAGAATAAAGAGTTCGGATGAGAAAACCGCAGGGAGAGTTCAGAGGAATGCCGAGCTAGTGAGGACACATGGCCAAGACGCCATTCTTTGCTTGATGGGTAGGGGGGTCGGGGAGGATACAGCAACTAGAATATTGAGGGGCCCTCCTGGCGACAGAGTAAGATTGCTAAGGTCAATACATAACTCTGAGTTACAGTATGCCAGGACACGCCCTTTCTGGCGCTAGAAAGCCCTATTTCCGGTACGCCCTCCCAAAGGCATGCTTGTGGGATTAACTGGTCGTAACGCTTCTGGAAAAACTACTGTTGTCAAATGGTTTTCCTCTAAGGGAGTAAGAACTACCTCATGTTCAGATTCCATCAGATCATGGCTCTCTGAGCAGGGCATAGAAGAGAGTCGGGACTCACTGATTGAGGGTGGCAGGGAGCTTCGCAGAAGGGGTGGTGCGGGCATTCTAGCAGAAATGCTACTGGAGTCATTGAGTGGAGAGGATGCTGTGGTTGACTCTATTAGGACCCCTGGTGAAGTTGAAGCACTAAGAAAGAGGAGTGATTTTGTTCTTATCGAGATTAGGGCAGGCGTTGATTCGAGATGGAAGAGGTCACAAGATCGAGGGAGGATAGGAGACCCGAAGGAGAAGGAGAGGTTTCTTGCTCAGGAGAAGGCGGAGGAAGTTGCTACTGACGATGCCGGACAGGCCCTCAACGCTACTGCTGCTTTGTCCGACATGGTAATCATAAACGATGGTGGAATTGAAGATTTGTACTCTGATTTGGAAAGCCTCTGGCCAACACTTGCTAAACTTGCCTAACGCTCACCTGAGCTTCGGACATCATTGACATGGCAATCGCGAAATCCTCTTGCCACCTATCGGGTATGTCCAAATCTTTTGGGAAAACAACCTCTTCTATTCCTGCTTGGATGAGGGATCTTGTGCATCTGGAACAGGGGGGCCAAGTAACATAGGCAGTATTTCCTTTGAGAGAAACACCAACTCTCGCTGCGTGCATGATCGCGTTCTCTTCGGCGTGACATATCAGAGGATACTTCTGAGACCTGTCGGAAAGCCTTCCATCATCATCCTCAATTCCTCTGGGGAATCCATTGAATCCGGTTGACCTGATCTCTCTATCTTCACCGACTACCACACAGCCGACCTTCGTAGAAGGGTCTTTACTCCACAATGAGATGTGTTTTGCGAGTTCTAAGAACCTCTTGTCCCACTTGTCACCCATGTCAGTACCTCTATCTCCCACCGGGTGGGTCGTTATCTCGGTTCGCCTCGGTTCTATTCTCGTCATAACCCTCCCAGAGTTCTGGATTATTGTAGCAATCTGGGTCATCATAGTCAGCTTGACCACCATTGTCATTGTCAATACCATCACCACAGTTACCCGAATTACCGGAAGCCGGATTCAAAATACTCTCCCCAGCATCGGTAGTCAGTAGGGCCAACAAGACTCCGGAGAGGACTATGACTAAAGAAATCAAAATCACCTTCGAAGCAGTATCTCTGGATTCCACTACGACCTTTATTTCCGGCTTGGGCTCGCTCATACCTGACATTGATGGGTCACGAGGAGAGGTCATTGTACTTGGCTTCTTAGTGAATTGTCATTACTTCTCTGGGATCCAAGCCCCTGTCTGATATTACTTTAGAAATTATTTCCCCCAGAAGATAGATGCTACCAGTAACTAATATTCTCCCATTTCCCTGAGTCGCGAGTCTGAAGCTTTCTTCCAAGGCTAATGCGAGGTCTGAAATCGGACTCATGGACAGTGGCTCGGAACTCACGGAATGTATTATTTCCATGAGAATATCTGGGGGAATTGATGGTTTCCTCCCTGACTCAATCTCTGTAAGAATTAGTCTTGGAGGATTTTCTCTTTTGGTTATCTCTTTTGAAAGGACTCTCATGGTCTCATTGACCTCTTCCTTCTCAATCATTGCAATCAGTATAACTTCGACATCATGCGTTTCTCGGATGTCATTTTGCATGCTTTCAGGATTATGGGCGGCACTGAATTTCAAATCTACTCCATCGAACCAAGATGATCCGAACCCGGGGGATCTACCAGGCCAAATACAATCCGTTGGGTCTTTTTTCCATCCAAAATAGTCGCATACCATAGAGGTTATTGCCGAATAAGACTCCCACATACTCAATTCAGTTGGCAT
>CETK01110635.1_pt1 | contig 54202 bp, 46 predicted proteins | sample 361431 | NCBI WGS metagenome assembly CETK01 (sample SAMEA2622452, study PRJEB7988) | marine metagenome | biome: marine biome (ENVO:00000447); feature: surface water layer (ENVO:00002042); material: "saline water (ENVO:00002010), including plankton (ENVO:xxxxxxxx)" | depth 5 m | reverse complement strand
CCCCTATAATCACGTATACCATATTTTTGATCATAAACATAATCTGCGTGTGACGGTCTGTAGGAGTCTTGAATATGGGAATAATCCTTCGGTTTTTGATTTGTATTATTTATTGAAAAACCAATAGGTGTACCAGTTGTTTTACCATTAAATACTCCAGAAAGTATTGAAACTTCGTCAGATTCTTTTCTTTGAGTAACGATTGAAGATTGTCCGGGCTTTCTCCTATCCAGGTCTTCTTGGATTGATTCTAGGTCTAGTTCAATTCCTGCAGGACAACCTTCTAAAATTCCTCCAATAGCAGGTCCATGTGATTCGCCAAAGGTTGTGAGTTTGAAAAGTGAGCCAAAAATGTTACCAGCCATATCTACAAAAAATATGTAACAAAGATAAACCTTTATGCGTTATTTAATATTCAAAAGTCTTCTAGGGTATATTTCTACTTGACAAGAATCAATTGAGATAAAATAAATTAAAATTTAAACCCAATTTTTATTTTTACTTGTTCTACCAATTCCAGGATTAAACCCATTAGTAGGATCAAGTTCCCTATAGAATTTTTTTAATGATGGTTTTGCTGAATATTCATGTCCAACATTGTGCTCTGCAGGATATTCAGCCCCTCGTTTATCGTATAATTTTAAGAGCTTCTTTTTTAATTTTTCACCATCAATTCCTTTTTTAACAATGTAGTTTTGATGGAGAACATGACAAAATAAATGACCATAATATAGTTTCATTTCAAGCATATCATCAATATCTTTAGGCAACTTTTCAAACCAATTTTTTTCATTTCTAGGAAATGCAATATCTAGTGACATCATCTCCCCATGAGTTTTAGAATTTAGAATATGATACCTCCCTATTGCACTTGCTGAAACAAATCTATGCAGAGAAGCTTTTTTTGATTCAAAATCATTGCATTCAAAAAAACCGCCATCATTGTTTTTAAAAAATTTACTAAAGTAATTTCTTGCCTCATTTATTCCTCCATCTGACATTTCTATAATCCAATGGTGTTCATATAAATCTCTAAAATTATCCATTCTTTTAGGTAAATGATTAGGGAAAAGTTTACTTAAAAATTGCATTAATCTATCTGAAAAATTGTCGGGTAAAATCTTTAGCTTTTTGGCTATAATATCAACCCTTCTCTTTAGTTCAAACAATGTTGGTAGAAATGTTGTTCCTAATCTTTCAATAACTAGGAATGTATCCTTGCTATACTTTTTTGCTGCATCATAGCAGTCTCTATGTAAATAATCACCAAGTGTTGGAAGAGTTTTGAATTTTGAAAGTATATCCCTTCTAATTTTCCAAAACACATCTGGATTATTTGTTCCGACGTAGAATACTTTATTTTCAGTTGGTGAAATATAGGTATCTAGTCTTACAGCAAAAACTGCGATTTTTCCTGCACTGCCTGAAGCTCCATACAAAAGCCGACTATCAGAATTATACCTTGCAGGTGTACTTTTATCTATCTCTCTTACAATTTCTGAATATTTGTTGTCCGATCCCAATTGATCTGTTTCATGAATATCCGATTCATCATAATTTTGATTTTGCAGATTATCTAAAATTTCTTCTGGATTTGAACCTAAATTTATCCCTAACTCATTTACGAGCTCTAAATTCCCTGTTTTACTAATTCTGGCATATAGCGCCATTTCAGTGTAAGAAGGCCCTCTTTGGACTAATGAACCCCCAGCATTATTACAGATTCCCCCTATTATTGAAGCTCCAATAGAAGTAGATCCAATAATAGAATGAGGTTCTCTTCCGTAGGGTTTTAATTTTTTCTCTAATCCATATAGTGTACTTCCAGTTAATCCAACAATCTGATTGCCTTCTTTTATTATATGAATATCTTTAATACGCATTGTGTTTATTATTACAATAGGTCTATCGTAGTCACTTCCAAAAGGAGTAGATCCTCCAGTTAAACCGGTATTTGCTGCTTGCATTATAACAATTAAATCGTGCTTAACACAAATCTCTAATGTCTTCCATATCTCAGTCAACTTCCCTGGTTTCAATACTGCCAACGCGTTTCCCACACCATACCTCCAGCCTTTGGTATGAGGTAATTTATTCCATTCTTTAGTAATTACAAATTGGACACCAATAAGTTTTTTAAATTTTTTAAGAATATTTGGGTAATTCATTTTTATTTAAATAAATCTTGCTGAGGAAGTAAAAATAATGATAAGTTTTCCATTTCCAATCAATTGATTAATTTTACTGATATTAACAGAGATTATGCATAAATACTTCTTATCACTCGTTTTAGTTTTTACAATTTTAAATTCATGTCAGGATAGTAACCCCAACTTACTAAAAATTAAGGGTAAAGTCGACATTGACAGCAAGACCAACATTTATTTAATTGTTGCCGACCTTAATAACCAACCTGTAACACTTGATACAATTGTATCAAATAAAGGATCATTTGAATTAGAAACTGAGATAGTGGAACCTAATTTTCAGTTTCTTCAAATTGCTGGAGACAATAATACTTTCCCTTTTATAGCTGAAAGTGGAACTGTAAATATTTCATTGTTTAAAGATAGCTTAGGGCTTTCAACAGCAAATGGAACCACCTCAAATGACGATTTCATGCGATATAAGTCAGAAACACGAAAATATATAGAATCATTAAATGGCATCGGTAATGATTTGCAGCAAGCAATGATTTTAAAAGATAGTTTGTTAGCTCAGGATCTTCAGGAACAATATAAAGAGGTTCGTGAGCAGATTCAAGATTATGAGCTTGAATTTCTAAAGGCCTCTCCAAACTCTCTGCTATCTATTTTAATTTTAGAACGTTTTATTTCCAGTAAAGTTATTTCAACTGATGAAGCAAAAAATCTTTTTGATTCTCTCGAAGAAAGAATCAAAAATACTAGATCTGGTAAATCTGTGAAAAATCAGCTTGAACAAAGTGCAGATTCTGCTGAGGTAGGACAAATAGCTCCTTCATTTCAGGGTAAAAGCCCAAATGGAAAACCCTTTGAATTAAAAAACAGTTTGGCTAAGGTGACAATCATAGATTTTTGGGCAAGTTGGTGCAGACCTTGTAGAATCGAAAATCCTAATCTAGTCAAATTGTACCTTGAAAATAAAAACCGCGGTTTAAATATAGTTGGAGTATCACTTGATAAGGAAAAAAATAAATGGGTAAGAGCAATCGAAGATGATGGTTTAGTTTGGGATCATGTGTCAAATTTGATGTTTTGGAATGACCCAATCGCAAAATTATATAAAGTTTCTGCCATCCCTGCTACATTTGTTTTAGATAAAAATGGAGTAATCGTAGCTCGTGATTTGCGTGGTATGGAACTTTATAAAAAAGTAGAAGAATTACTATCTGATATTTAATTTTTATTTTTTTTATCATAAAGTAAATAGCCAGCAACCAGTATAGTTAGACACAATATACTCAACATTAATTTTGAATTGTATATAACATCAAAATCATAGAACAATGTCAAGATTACACCTCCTACAGCTCCACCAAAATGGGCAGAATGACCAATATTATCATTCTGTGCACCTATTCCGTAAATAGTGTACAAGATATACCCAATGCCAAAAATATAACCTGGAATTGGTATAGGTATAAAGAAAATCATTAATTCAATTGATGGAAATAGTAATAAAGAGCTAAACAAAATACCTGTAACTGCGCCACTAGCACCTACTGCGCTGTAATTAGACTGATTAAAATGAATTACTAAAGTTAAAAGATTTCCTATTATTAAACTTGCGAAGTATAGTATCAGAAATGAGAGTGCTCCTAAAGAATACGTTACAAAAGAAACAAAAAAATATAGTGTAACCATATTAAATATTAGATGTGGAGTATTCACGTGAAGAAATCCTGAAGTTAGTAACCTGTAATATTCTCCTTTTCGGATTTTATTGATTTCGAAGCTATAACTTTCAAAAAACCTTCTATCCCGAAAACCTACTATACTAGATAAAATGTTTATAATTAAAATGATTGCTCCAACTAATGGAAATGATTCGAGCATTTAAATATTTATAAATTAAAGTTAATTCCCTGTGCTAGTGGGATTTGATTGGAAAAATTTATCGTGTTAGTTTGCCTTCGCATATATGCCTTCCAAGCATCAGAACCACTCTCTCTGCCACCTCCTGATTCTTTTTCGCCTCCAAAAGCGCCACCTATCTCTGCACCAGAAGTTCCAATATTTACATTTGCAATCCCACAATCACTCCCCCAACTTGATAAGAAGGTTTCTGTTTCTTTAATATTAAGTGACATAATCGATGATGAAAGCCCTTGTTTAACTTCATTCTGAATTGAGATTGCTTCTTCAATATCACCCTTATATTTAATTATATATAAAATAGGTGCAAATGTTTCACTTTGAATTATTTTAGCCTCACGGCCTATAATTGCAACAGCTGGTTTAACATAGCATTTACTACCATGATCCTTTTCGGACAAAAGACCCCCCTTTACTAACCAAGTTCCCTCTTGATTTTCAATCTCTTTTAATGTATTTGAAAAAATTAGTGCAGCATTTTCATCAATTAAAGGACCAATGTGGTTTTTCTCATCAATTGGATTTCCAATTCTCAATTGTTTGTAGGATTTTTTTAAATTTTCTGTGAATTTATTGAATATCGATTCATGAACAATTAGACGCCTTGTTGATGTACAACGTTGTCCACAAGTACCAACTGCCCCAAAAATACTTGCTCGAATCGCAATACCTAAATCTGCGTTAGGTGTTATTATAATTGCATTATTACCTCCTAATTCAAGTATTGTTTTACCAAGTCGCGCACCTACTTTTTTTGAGACACTTACTCCCATTTTTGTAGATCCAGTTGCTGATACAAGCGATATACGTTTGTCATCTGCAATCCAGCTCCCTACAACGGCCCCACCATTAATTACACATGACACTCCTTCATCAATATTATTTTGCTTTAAAACATCTATAATTAAGTTTTGGCATGCGATACTACAAAGAGGTGTTTTTTCACTAGGTTTCCAAATACATACATTACCACACACCCATGCTAGGGCAACATTCCAACTCCAAACTGCAACCGGAAAGTTAAATGCAGAAATAATACCTACTAGACCTAAAGGATGATATTGTTCGTATAATCGATGTGATTTTCTTTCTGATGTCATTGTAAATCCGTACAACTGTCTCGAAAGTCCAACTGCAAAGTCACATATATCAATCATCTCTTGAACTTCACCTAATCCTTCTTGAATGGATTTTCCCATTTCCCATGAAACTAAATACCCGAGGCTTAATTTATTATCACGAAGTTTATTGCCGAATTGTCTTACAAGTTCACCTCTTTTTGGTGGAGGAATTTTTCTAAAGCTATTAAAAGCTTTTTCTGCTTTCTTTATAACAATTTCGAAATCTTCAAAAGAAGTCGTTTTTAATTTTCCAAGAAGGCTTCCATCAACAGGACTGAAAGAACAAATTTCATCACTAGATCCAAACCACTCAGCTCCAAAGTTACACCCCCCCTGAAGAGATTTTATTCTAAGATTCTCAAGTATTTGTTTAACATCCATATTTATTGGTTTTTTATTTGTGAAGTAAAGGTACTTTCAAAAATACGATCAGCATTTGCTGTTTCAAACCCTTCTCTGCGATGCTCTCTTTTTAATTTGTCTGATTTTAAATTTCTAAACTCTGGTAATAGGCTCCTTTCTGCAAATTCAACATAACTACCAGCAATTTTTTTTGTATTTCCATTGCTGAAGTTTGCTCTTATCGTATTAGCTACAGAACTGCTTTGTCGAAGTAATAGATCCTTACTAGTTTTTATAACCCCGCCTGATGTATTTAATTTTATTCCTATATCATTTAAAAAATCATTAAATGATTCAAGTTTATTATAAGGATTTGGAAGGTCATGTACGCTAATTGTATAATGATTTAAGTAATATCTATTGTAAATTACCCATGCTGCGTATTCGCTTTCACTTAAAAGAAGTTCGTAATCACTTAATGAAGGTAGGTCCCAAAGTGGGGTTTGAAAATATTTTGCAACAGCCTTATAATCACCTAAATTCAAATTATCAACTGGATCATAAACAATAGAATCCGTATAAAATTTAACAACATTTTGAACACTAGATGAAAGCTTTTCTACTTTGAGTTCACTGATAAAAACACGAGGAAGATCTTCTGTAGGTGGAGAATACCAATAGGCATCTAATTTTTTTGCATCAAAATGATAGAAATCCATACGCTTATAACCGTTAGCCAAAAAGATTTTTTCAAATGAAGTTATACCTAGATTAGGAACTCCCAAAGTTCGGAAAGCTATATGATCGTTAATTATTTCATTTTGATCTGAAACCATTCCTCTTTCAATCATCGCATTTGTAATCTTTTTCACATCAGGAACACGCTTAGCATAAATTTTAAAAAGCTCATCAAGAATTCTCGTCATTACTGAGTCAGTAGTAAATTTCATATCAAATAAGGATTAACACATAAAAGTAAATTACCTTGTGGAATTATCAATAATTTTATGAGAGAATTTAAATTTGCGATAAATTTTAACATTGCAAAATTTATTAGACCATCATAACTAAAAATATATTTTTGAAATAAATTTAAGATGGATCGCATAACTTATCTTATAGTATATCCTTATTTATTTCTTATATCAAGAATGCCCTTTAATATTCTTTATGCATTTTCTGATATAGCATGTTTTTTTGTTTATAGAATCATAAGGTATAGAAGAAATATTGTGAGATCAAACCTGATGATTGCTTTCCCGGAGTATGAGGTGTCAAAGATTAAAGAAATTGAGAAAAAATTCTATTCTCATTTTTGCGATATTTTCTTAGAAATAATTAAATCTATGGGTATGTCAAAAGCAGAAATGTTGGAAAGATTTAATGTCCAAAATATTGGGATCTTGAAATTTTTTGAAAAAGAAAAACGTTCAATTTTTTTAATCTGTGGTCATTATTCATCCTGGGAGTGGATGATGTCTTTGGGATACCATATAAAACACAAAGGTTATGGCATTTATCGTCCAATACGAAATCTCTATTTTGATAGACTGATTAACAAAATAAGAAGATGCCATAATTCTGAAATGATACCTCAAAAAAAAGCTGTAGAAATTATAAAATCAAAAGAATTGAAAAAAGAACTTGGAGTTTATGGTTTTGCTAGTGACCAATCACCAAGACCAAAAAGTTCAACATATTGGATAAATTTTTTAGGTAAAAAAGTACCTGCCTATAGCGGTGCAGAAAGTCTTTCACGAGATTTAAATATACCTGTTGTGTTTTCAAAAATCAATAGAATTAAAAGAGGTTATTATAATGTTGAATTTAAAGTTATATCCAGTTTTCCAAAAAATACAAAAAAAAATATGATAACAAATACTTATACAAAATGGCTCGAAAAACAAATCTTTGAGGACCCTAGTCAATATTTATGGACTCACAAAAGATTTAAATTTTCTCAATGAGGTGATTAATTTTCGAAATAAATTTATTCGATAATTTATCGGCATCTGACTTTGTGGTTGCTTCAGTATATATTCTTATTACAGGCTCTGTATTTGACTTTCTTAGATGTACCCACATTTCGGAAAAATCTATTTTCAAACCATCTATCACTGAAGTTTTCTCATTACTATATTCTTTAGCTAACTTATTTAATATCTCATTTAAATTGATATTTTGATTAGCTGAAATTTTATTTTTACTCATAAAATAACTTGGATAGGATGATCTTATCTCAGAGACAGTTTTTTGTCTACTTGTAACTAATGATAAAAATAATGCTGTGCCAACCATCGCATCTCTTCCATAATGCAGTTTAGGATATATTACACCACCATTGCCTTCTCCTCCTATGACAGCATTAACTTTTTTCATTTCTCTAACTACGTTCAATTCGCCAACTGCACTTGTAAAATATGATTGACCGTGACTTTTAGTAACATCAGATAGAGCACGTGTCGAAGAAAGATTAGAAACTGTTCTACCTTTTTGCTTAGATAGTATATAATCAGCACAAGCAACTAATGTATATTCCTCGTTAAATACCCCCCCTTTTTCATCTACAAATACAAGACGATCAACATCTGGGTCAACAGCTATTCCAAGATCGGCATTGTTTTCTATCACAGCATCACATAGTTCTCCAAGATTTTCTGCTAATGGCTCTGGATCATGAGCAAAATCACCATTTGGATTACAATTAATTTTAATAACTTGAACATTTAAGGCATCGAGAAGTTTTGGAATAGCTACACCACCAATTGAGTTTATTCCATCTACCACTATTTTAAATTTAGAATTCTGTATTCCGATTTCATCTACAGATTCTAATTTCAAAATTTTGTTTATATGGTTGTCAATATAATCATCGTGAGTTATTATGGTACCAAGTTCATCTATTTTTGCATAACTGAAATTCAAATCATCAGCATATTTTAAAATTTTTAACCCATCTTCCTCATTTATGAATTCACCGCTCGAATTAAATAGTTTCAATGCATTCCATTTCTTTTTATTATGACTGGCGGATAGCATAATACCACCGCTAGCTTGTTCTGAATTCACAGCTATTCCTAAGGTCGGTGTTGGAGAAACACCTAAATCAACAACATTAATTCCAATTCCAACAAGTGTATTATTAACCAATGTGTGAAACATTGGTCCTGAAATCCTTGAATCTCTTCCAGTGTAAATCCTTAAATCACCGATGTTATTCTCTTTAATCCATTTTCCATAAGCTGAAGTAAAACGTACAACATCCAATGGAGTAAGATTTACCTCAGGCACCCCTCCTACTGTGCCGCGAATTCCTGAAATTGATTTAATTAAGGTCATATTGTATAAAATATAAAACCTTGCAATTTAAATTATAATAAGTAAATGTAGCTCTCACACACAAATTTAATGTACGATATTAAAGTAATTAATGTTAATCATTAAACCAGAGTGTAATTATTTTTAAAATGGTTTTTAAAAGAATTATTTTAGCAAGATGAATTTTTTAGGTCACATTTATTTGTCAGGTCACGATAAAGAATTAGCTGTAGGCAACCTGGTTGCAGATCAAATAAAGGGCAATAAAATTTCAGAATTACCAGATAAAATAAAAAGTGGGATTGTCTTGCACAGATTAATCGATGAATTTACTGACAATCACAACTCATACAAAAATTGTGTACATGAATTATTTCCAAAATACAGGCATTACAGCAGAGTTATTATTGATATGTATTTTGATCATTTTTTAGCGGCTAATTGGAAAGATTTTCATAGAACACCTTTAAAAATTTATTCAAATAGTTTTTATGATAAACTTGAAAAATCATGTCTCTATTTCAATGTTCAAGTCCAATACTTTATACGTACTTTTATTAGTCAAAAATGGCTTGAACAATATTCAAATCTTAAAGATCTTAAGGTTATTTTGAAACAAATGGAAGAAAGGACAAAATTCCCTTCTAAATTAGCAGCTTCAACTTATGATTTAATTGAAAAATATACCTATTTTGAAAGTCATTTTTTTCATTTTATGGAGGATGTAACCCTTTTTACAAAAAATAAAATAAAGGATTTATGATCTTGAGACTTTTAATAAAGTTGACACATATAACGATAGTTCTATCTTTTCTTAGTAGTTGTAACAAAACTAAAGATATCAAAGCAGCTGTTGTAAGCGCACGTAAAGAAGCTTCTGACATAGGAATATCAGTATTAAATAAAGGTGGTTCTGCATTTGATGCTATGATTGCAACTGATTTGGCTCTTACTGTTTGCTTTCCAAATGCTGGAAATATTTCAGGAGGTGGGTTTTTAGTCTACAGAACTGCCTCTGGTGAAGTCGGTAGTTTGGATTACAGAGAAAAGGCTCCATTAAGTGCATATGAGAAAATGTATTTGGATGTAAACGGAGATGTCATTCCTGAAAAAAGTACTCTGGGTGGACTAGCAGTAGGTGTTCCAGGAACAGTTGCAGGTTTAGTAGAAATACATAGTAAATTTGGTACTTTGCCATGGGAGGATCTAGTTAAGCCAGCCATTGATCTTGCAACTAATGGATACATCGTTACGGAAAAACAGGAAAGAAGTCTTAAAAGTAAGAAAGATGATTTTATTAAAATAAATGGTAAAAAAACTTTTTATGCCCAGGATTTTAAGGCTGGTGATACGGTGAAAAATATTGCTTTGGCTGAAACTCTAAAGCGTATTTCTAAATATGGTGCTAAAGGTTTTTATCAGGGTCCAGTTGCTGAAGCACTAGTTAAAAGAGTCCGTGAAGCTGGTGGAATAATTACCCATGAAGATTTAATTAAATATAAGCCAGTCTGGAGAGAGCCTTTAAATTTTAGATATAAAAACTTAAATATATACTCCATGGGTCCACCTTCGAGTGGGGGAATCTGTCTTGGACAAATATTGAAAATGATTGAACCGTATAACATAAATCAATATGATCATAATTCTGAAAAAGCAATACAACTTATAGTTGAAGCTGAACGTAGATCATATTCAGACAGAAGCAAATATTTAGGAGACCCAGATTTTAACAAAATATCTTATAATCAATTAATTAGTCATAATTATTTAAACAATAGGATGAAATCTTTTACCTTCGATCTTGCTTCTGAATCAAAAGACATCAAAGCTGGCAAAATTGCATCTAAAGAAAGTGAAGAAACCACTCATTATTCGATATTAGATAAAGAAGGAAATGCGGTTGCTGTTACAACCACTCTTAACGGGAGTTATGGATCAAAGGTATTTGTAGAAGATGGGGGATATTTTCTAAATAACGAAATGGACGATTTTAGTATTAAACCTGGATTTGCAAACATGTTCGGTTTAATTGGTAGTGAGATAAATTCAATAAAAGCAGAAAAAAGAATGCTAAGCTCAATGACACCGACAATAATTTTAAAAGATAATAAACTCTATATGATCCTTGGTACCCCTGGAGGATCTACAATTATTACATCTGTACTGCAAACAATACTAAATGTTTACGAATTTGGAATGGATATTCAATCAGCAATAAATGCCCCACGCTTTCATCATCAATGGCTGCCTGAAAAAATCGAATTCGAAAATGGTGTATTTGATGAGTTGTCCATGAAAAAACTCCAGGATAAAGGCTATGATGTAAAGCAGGAGTATAATAGGGTAATTGGGCGGGTAGATGCAATTTTGGTTTCAAAAAGTGGTATTATAACAACCGGTGCTGATCCCCGTGGTGATGACAGAGCATCTCATATTTACTATTGATTTTTAAATCATCGCATGCAAAAAAATAACTACATAAACATTGAGGGGGCTCGCGTTCATAATCTAAAAAATATTGATTTAAAAATTCCTAGAAATAAATTGGTCGTCATTACTGGTCTCTCTGGCAGTGGAAAATCGTCACTTGCATTTGATACAATTTACGCCGAAGGACAAAGGCGCTATATGGAAACATTTTCAGCCTATGTCAGACAGTTTTTAGGCAATATGGAGCGTCCTGAAGTTGATAAAATAGATGGGCTTTCGCCAGTAATTGCTATAGAACAAAAAACTACCTCCAAAAGCCCAAGATCAACAGTGGGAACAATTACAGAATTATACGATTATTTGAGACTGTTGTATGCAAGGATTGGAGTAGCATATAGTTATAAATCAAATCAAAAAATGATCAGTTATTCTGATTCACAGATTCAGGAATTAATCATACAAGAATATTTTAACAAAAAAATATCTCTTCTCGCTCCAATAATTCAATCTAGAAAAGGTCACTACCGTGAGTTATTGGATTCCCTTTCAAGACAAGGATTTTCAAAAGTAAGAGTAGATCAAAAAATAATCGAGTTAACACCAGGTCTAAAATTAGATCGATACAAAACACACGACATAGATTTAGTGATTGATCGTTTTACAGTTAAGGATAATGATGATTTTAAAAAACGTCTTGAAGAGTCAATTAAAACGGCAATGCATTACGGTGATGGAACTGTATTAATTTCAGATTTAGACCAGGATAATACGCGCTATTTCAGTAAAAACCTCATGTGTCCCTCTTCTGGAATTTCATATCCGGTACCAGAACCAAACACCTTTTCATTCAACTCACCAAAAGGAATGTGTCCCAAATGTAAAGGGTTAGGTATTCAACATAAAGTAAATCTTAAAAAAATAATCCCGGATGATGAGCTGTCAATTGCTCAAGGTGGGCTTGCGCCATTAGGATCAAAAAAAAATAATTGGACTTATCGTCAGATTGAAACCATAGCAACTTGTTACGGTTTTAATTTGACTGACCCGATAAAAATGATTCCAAGTGAGGCAATGGCTGTTGTTTTAAAAGGGAGCAAAGAGAAATTTGAAATCCCCTCTAAAAATTTGGGAATTACAAGAACATATAATATAGATTTCGAAGGACTAGAAAATTATATAAAAAATATTTACAGTGAATCACCTACTGCAAGCTTAAAAAGATGGGCAGATGAATTCATGGACAAATTTGAATGTGAAAAATGTTTTGGATCAAGATTAAGAAAAGAAGCACTTAATTTTAGAATTAACAATAAAAATATATCTGAAGTAACCAAAATGGATTTAGATGATCTCTTGATTTGGATAAAATCACTTCATAAATTTTTGAATGAAAATGAGAAAAAAATTGCTTCAGAAGTTATAAAGGAAATTTCAAATCGATTACAATTTTTACTTAATGTAGGTTTAAATTATCTGCAACTTAGCAGATCATCAAAATCTCTTTCTGGAGGGGAGTCCCAAAGAATTAGACTTGCTACTCAGATTGGATCGCAATTAATGAACGTATTATATATTTTAGACGAACCAAGTATTGGCCTTCATCAAAGGGACAATAAAAGGCTAATTGGCTCCTTAAATTCGTTAAGAGATTTAGGGAATTCAATTCTAGTAGTGGAACATGATAAAGATATGATGTTAAGTGCAGATTATCTAATTGATATGGGGCCTTTGGCAGGGAAGAAAGGCGGATTAGTTATATCCCAAGGGAATCCCAAACAGATTCTTTTAGAAAATACTCTGACTGCAAATTATCTAAATGGTAATTTACAAATTAATATTCCTAATATTCGTAGAAAAGGAAACGGTAAAAAAATAAATTTGATTGGTTGCTCAGGAAATAATTTAAAAAATATAAATATTGAATTTCCTCTTGGTGTAATGATAGGGATAACAGGAGTTTCGGGGAGTGGAAAATCTTCTCTGATTAATGAAACTTTATATCCTGTAATAAGCAATTATCTGTACAATTCCTTTAAATCTCCTCTTTCTTATCAAAATATTACGGGACTGGAAAATATTGATAAAATAGTTGACGTAAATCAAAGTCCAATAGGAAGGACCCCTAGAAGCAATCCTGTCACATATTGTGGTGCTTTTAGTGAAATCAGAAGTTTGTTTACAAAAACTCCAGAAGCACAAATTAGAGGTTATAAGCCAGGTAGATTTAGTTTTAACGTAATTGGTGGCCGTTGCGAAAATTGTCAAGGTGGCGGTATGAAAATAATTGAAATGAATTTTTTACCGGATGTTCATGTTGAATGTGAAAGTTGCCATGGGAGGAGATTTAACCGAGAAACACTTGAAGTCAGATATAAAGGTAAATCCATATCAGATGTTCTTGAAATGTCAATAAATGAAGCTTGTGATTTTTTTGAACAAATTCCAAAAATATATAGAAAACTAATAGCATTAAAGGAAGTTGGTTTAGGCTATGTTAATTTAGGACAACCTTCGACAACACTCTCAGGTGGAGAAGCACAAAGAGTGAAACTTGCTTCTGAACTTTCCAAAAAAGATACTGGTAATACGCTCTTTATTTTAGATGAGCCCACAACTGGACTTCATTTTGAAGACATACGTGTTCTTCTTGGCATTTTAAATATTTTGGTTGACAAGGGAAATACTGTTATGATTATCGAGCATAACCTTGATGTAATTAAGCAGGCTGATTATATTTTTGACATAGGACCTGAGGGGGGGAAAAATGGTGGAAAATTAGTCTGTAAAGGGACTCCAGAAGAGCTAATACTAAATCAAGACAGTCATACTGCAAAGTTCCTAAAAAAAGAGTTAGAATCTAAATACATAACTACTTGAGATGGATTATAAATTCAAGTTTCTTTTATATATATATATATGTTTGCTTCAGCTAAAAGCAATATCTCAAACAACATATAATATTGACAGTGAATTAGATTCAAACGAAAAAACATTAACAATTTCCCAAACAATTTCATTTAAAAACACATCAAATATTAAACTTGACAAAATATATTTGAATGACTGGGCTAATTCATACGAAGGCACAGAGTCTCAGCTTGTAAACCATTTGGCAAACCAATTTAATCGCAGTTTTTATTTCAGTGCAAAAAATAAACTTGGTTTCACTAAAATTGAAAGTATAAATAATGAAAATAAATCATTAAGGTGGTCAAGGCTTGAGAATCAGCTTGACATAGTTGAATTAAAACTTATTGAAACCATAAATCCAGGTGAAAGAATTGATATTTCAATAAAATATCAAGTTAAACTTCCAGATGATAAATTTACTGGATACGGGATAAATTCGAATAATAAAATATTCATCAGAGATTTTTTTATTAGTGTTAGCCCATTCAAAAAAGGGGATTGGATATTACATAGTAATCTTGGACTAAGGGACAATAGTAACCCTCCATCTAATTATTTTATTAATTGGAAATATCCTAAAAACTACAATTTAGTCACTAACTTAACTAACGTTTCAACAAAAAATTATAGTGAAAATTTAGTTTTAAGCCGATTTGAAGCTGCAGAATTATCAAGCCCAGAATTTATTTTTGATGAAAAAAATGACTTTGAAAGGATAGTATTTGATGATGGTTTCGTAATTGTAACCGATATTTTACCTAAGAAAAATGGAAAAGTTGAGCTAGAGAAATCTTTGCAAAAAATTTATTCATTTACAAAGACCATTTTAGGCCCATTGAAAAATTATAAATTGTTAGTTCTGAGGAAAGATTATGCCAAAAACCCTTTAGTAGGTATAAGCGAAGCATTTTCATTTTTGAAGCCATTTAGTGAAGAATTTATTTTTGAAACAAAATTTATTAAAGCTTTTTTAGCCTCTTATTTACACGAGCTTTTAGAAATAAACAAAAGAAAAAATCATTGGATTCCAGGTGGTATTCAAACATACACAATGATGAAATATGTTGAAAAGTTTTATCCTGAAACTAAATTTCTTGGTGCATTGAAAGACTTTAAAATTTTAGGAATCCCCCTATTTAAAGGATATAGTGCACCTAAAATTGGATTTAATGAAAGTTTCTCTTTTATATATGAATTTGGCGAACATGCAAATAATCAACAATCAGACACATTAGGCAGAGAAAAGTTAACAAAATCCAATGAACTTTACACCTCACCATATCATGTTGGATCAGGTTTGTTTTATTTAGATCAATTTTTAGGTAAAAGAATCTTATTAGAAAGTTTGTATGAATATACGTCAGGCAAAGGTGAAAAGAAATTAAAAACAATTTTGGAAAATAAATCCGACAAAAACTTAAATTGGTTTTTTAATGACTATCTATCTGACAGAGAAGCATTTGATCTCCATATAAAAAATACTGTGAAAAATAAAACGACAACATCCATAACCATTAGTGAAAAGAATAAAAGAAAATTACCATTTAAGTTAGATTTCATTAAAAATGATAGCATCTTAAAAGAGCATTGGTATTTTTATACAGGAAATGACTCTATATTCAAATTTAAAAACGGGGAATATGATTTTGCAGCAATAAATTCTAATCGATACCTACCTGAAAAAAACAGAAATAATAACTGGAAATACTTGCGTTCATCTCACGGTATAAAACCCCTTAAGTTGACCTTTTATGGTGACAGTGAAAACCTTAAACGCAATCAACTATTTTATCACCCAATATCAGATTTTAATGTTTATGATGGATTTACTGCTGGAATGAGGATTTATAATACAAGAGTAAAAAATCAACCTTTTGAACTTGATATTCATCCCCAATACTCTTTTAAAGAGGATGATTACGTAGGATTTTTTAGAACCCGTTATCGATTTATTAATCATAAAAGTAAAAATTATCTTAATCAGGCTTTTATAACTGGTAAAAGTTATCATTATAACACAAATTTGCGATACACTTCTATACAGCCCTCATTTTCAATGTATTTTAGACCTTTAGATTTGAGATCAAATAAGAGGCAGCTGTTTAATGTTTCATGGTACAACGTTTTTAGAGAACGAGATCCTGAAATTGTAGTAAATCCAGATTATAGCGTTCTAAGTTTTCTGCATCGATACAACAATTCAGATGCTGTTAATGTTTTTTCAACAACATCAAATTTTGAAGTCTCTGGCAAATTTGGTAAAATTCATTTTACAAGCCAATACAGAAAATTATTTCCGAGTGGGCGTCAATTTTCAATTCGCTTATTTGCTGGAAAATTTATTTGGCATAATACACTTGAAACCCAATTTTTCGATTTCAATCTAAATCGTTCACCTGATTACCTGTTTCGATATGATTATTTAGGCAGATCAGACGAGACTGGTATTTGGAGTCAACAATTTGTTCCTGCAGAAGGTGGATTTAAATCCTTTTTTGATGAGTCTTCATCAAATAATTACATGATATCAATTAACGCTTCAATAGGAATCTGGAAATGGATTGAACTTTACGGTGACATAGGAACTCTTAAAAACCAAGGACGTAATTCTAAAATTTATTTTGATTCTGGAATTAAATTTAATCTTGTTCAAGATTATTTTGAACTGTTTTTCCCTCTTTACTCTTCAAATGGTTTCGAACCAACACAAGACTTCTATTCAACAAAAATTAGATTTTTGTTTTATCCTAGATTAAGCACATTAAGTAGTCTTTTCACACGAAAATGGTTTTAATATTTAAAATCAAATCTTTTTTTAATTTGACTATATCGTAATTTAAGGCAACCTTTTTTTGTATTTTGCAAACACTTATGAGTGTTGAAAATAAAGACGAAGAAATTAAGATTTCATTTAAGGACTTTAAAAACCAAGTTATTTCTGATTATAAGATTGCAGTAACTAGCAGAGAATGTAGTGTTCTTGGCAGAAAAGAAGTTTTTTCAGGGAAAGGAAAATTTGGAATTTTTGGCGATGGAAAAGAATTGCCTCAACTAGCCTTGAACCATTTTTTTAAAAAAGGTGATTATAGAGCAGGATATTATCGAGACCAGACTCTTCTTATGGCGCAGGGACTCCTTAGTGTTTCAAATATTTTTGCATCCTTATATGCTGACCTAGATTTAAAAAGAGAACCTATGTCTGGCGGAAGGCAAATGGGAGGCCACTTTATGACAGCAAATAAAAATAAAAATAATGAATGGTTGAGTTTATTAAAAATTAAAAATCATAGTGGCGATATTTCGCCAACAGGTTCCCAGATGCCAAGATTATTGGGTCTTGCGCAGGCATCAAAAATTTACAGAAACCTTAAAATTAAAAACAGTAAAAATTTTTCTGATAAAGGAAACGAAATTGCATGGGGAACAATTGGAAATGCAAGCACTAGTGAGGGTATGTTTTTTGAAGCTATAAATGCCGCAGGTGTTCTTCAGGTTCCGATGGTAATAAGTATATGGGATGACGGCTATGGAATTTCAGTGTCAAATGAAGAACATACAACAAAACAAAGTATCTCTGAAGTACTAAAGGGTTTTCAACGAACAAATACTGAAAAAGGTTTTGAAATATTATCGGTCAATGGATGGGATTACTTAAGCCTAATAGAGACATATAATTTTGCTTCGAAAATCGCAAGGTCAGAACATGTTCCAGTTTTGATTCATGTCAAAGAATTAACACAGCCACTAGGGCACTCATCGTCAGGATCGCATGAACGATATAAATCCAAATCACGCCTTGAGTGGGAAAAAATGTATGACTGCAACCTTAAAATGAGGGAATGGATAATAAATGAAGGTATAGCTACTGAATTAGAAATAGAGGATATAGAAAAACAAATTGTAAGTGATGTTAGGAATATAAGACGTGAAGCATGGAATAACTACCAATCTCCTATTATCAAGGAAAAGGAAAATTTGATAAAATTTGAATCAACACTAAAAAAAATCACACATAATGATCCACACATACATTTAATTTATTCTCACTTAGAAAAAATTGAAGAAATTGGATATAAGGATCTTATATCTGCCGGCAGAAAAATTAATCTAGTTCTTGCGAAGTATGATTACAGCGGATTTGAGAATTACATAAAATGGTTTAAGGAGTTATATGAATTTGTATCAAATAAAATTTCATCTGATTTATACAGCCATCCTTTAAAAGGTTTGGAAAAGATTAACTGCACTAAACCAATTTTTGAAAAAGAATCAAAAATGGTAGATGGTAGAATAATCATAAGAGACAATTTTGATATATTATTTAAAAAATATGACAATCTTATTATGTTTGGAGAAGATGTTGGAAAAATTGGCGATGTCAATCAGGGGATGGAAGGCATGCAGAAAAAATATGGTAAAAATAGAGTTTCTGATACAGGTATTAGGGAATCAACAATTATAGGACAGGGAATTGGATTAGCATATCGTGGACTTCGTCCAATAGCAGAAATTCAATATTTAGATTATATTCTTTACTGCTTACAAATATTAAGTGACGATTTAGCTACAATGAGTTATAGAACTGTAGGACAGCAGTTTGCTCCTTTAATAATAAGGACTAGAGGCCATCGGTTAGAAGGTATTTGGCATTCAGGATCTCAAATGGGTGGGTTAATTAATTTGCTTCAAGGTATTTTTATTTTGACTCCTCGGAATATGACCCAAGCTGCTGGTTTTTATAACATGCTAATGAAGATCAAACAACCAGCTATAGTCATTGAATCTCTAAATGGATATCGGGTTAAAGAAAAATTACCTAAAAATTTGGGAGAATTTACAATTCCAATAGGTGAAATTGAAACTATTTTAGAGGGAAAGGATATTACAATAATATCTTATGGATCGACTTTAAGACTTGTTGTGAATACGGCAAAAAGATTGTTACAGGAAGGAATTTCGGCCGAAATAATCGATTTGCAAAGTTTAATACCATTTGATTTAAAAAATCAAATCAAAGAAAGTATAAGTAAAACAAATCGCTTACTGATTGTTGATGAAGATGTGCCTGGTGGGGCTTCGGCTTATATATTCCAACAGCTAGTTGATAAGCAAAATATATTTAATTTCCTAGACTCGACTCCTAAACTATTAACTGCAAATGCACATAGGCCTGCATATGGGGGTGATGGTGATTATTTTTCGAAACCCTCTGAAGATGACATTTTTGAGGCCGCATACCAAATTATGAATGATTCTAACCCAAATAAGTATCCACTCATATCTTATAAATAAACCTAGTTTCAAATCGAAAAAAGTTTTAAAACTAATTCTTCAAGAATTGTGGTGTTTTTTTTATTTAAGGCCCCGATACCTTTAGATTCTAAATCAGCTTTCATAATATATTCTAGTGCCTGTAAGATTTGTTTTACCGAAAATCTTTCTGCAGCTATTTTGTATTCATCAAAAAAATAAGGGTTTATACCAACTTTACTCATATCATAACAACCGCTTTTCAGCATAATTAGTTTTTGAAAGTAATTATGCAGTGACCCCAAGATAAGGAAAACAGGGTTTTCTCGAGGATTAGTATTCAAAAACTTTGTAATTTGGAATGCTTTTGTAAAATGACCTAAACCGATAGCATTCTGCAATTCAAAAGTATTATAATCTTTACTAATACCAATATATTTCTCAACATGTTGTTTATCTACTGTTTCACTATCTGAAACAATTATTTTCAGTTTTTTCAATTCACTATCAAGCCTACTTAAATTATTTCCAATATTTGATACTAGTAGCTCAATCGCATGGGGAGAGATGTCTAATCTGATATTGGAAGCATTTAATTTGATCCAATTAAATAATTGATTATCGCTTACACCTTTAAAATTTCCACATTCACCAAACACTTCAGCATTTTTATATAGCTTTTTTCTTTTATCAAATTCTTTATGTTTATAACAGAAAATAATTATTGAATGATTAGAGGGTTGGGATACGTAATTTGCAAGATAATCATACTCGTTGGCACGCATATTTTGAGCCTCTTTAACTATTATAAGATTGTATTTTGATAACATCGGGAAACGCCTTGCAGATTCAATAATATCAGATGCTCTTGTGTCTTGGCCATAAAATTTTGTAAAATCAAACTCTTTGGAAGCTTCTTGAACAATTTTATTTACAAGAATGGATGAAACAGAGTCTATAAAATAAGTTTCTTTTCCCGATAAAAGATAAAAAGGTGAATATTTCTCCTTTTTGATATTCGACAGTATTTTATTGTAGTCTTGCATCTAAAAATTTTATCGCAACTTTATACCGTGAAAAAATTGAATTTCCCAAAATATAATCTGCTAACTAAAAATATAGAAAATAAACATTATATATTTGAACCTATACGCAAAAAATGGCTTTTTTGTTCACCTGAAGAATGGGTAAGGGTCCATTGTATAAATTACGTTGTCCACACTAAGGGCTATCCATCTTCTCATCTAAGTGTTGAACATCAAATAGATGTTTATGGGCTAAAAAAAAGGTTTGATTTGTTGGTTTATAGTAAAAAACTATCACCATTTATTTTAATAGAATGTAAATCACCATCAGTAAGAATTAATCAAAAAACATTTGATCAAATTATTCAATATAATCTTAAACTCAAATGTCCATATCTTATGGTTACAAATGGACTAAATCATTATTTTTGTGCTGTAAAACAAAATGAAAAAAAAGTTGAGTTTATAGATTCTATTCCTTTTTATTCAAAAAATAAATGAAACGGGCTGCAGTTGTTCTTCTAAACTTTAATGGCTTAGAATTATTGAAAAAATTTTTGGATTATACAATTTTAAATAGTCCTCAGGCAGATGTTGTCTTAATTGATAATTGTTCAACTGATAATTCAGTGACCTGGTTCAAATCAAAATATCCTGACTTACTTTGTATTCAACTAGATAAAAATTATGGTTATGCGGATGGATATAATAAAGGTCTGAAATTTGTTAAAAACAAATACTATGCGCTGTTAAATACAGATTTAATTGTTACAGAAAATTGGCTTAATCCAATTATCCAGAAATTTGAGTCTAATAGCGAGATAGGTGTTATTCAACCACATATATTAGATTACAATAAAAAAAAATATTTTGAATATGCTGGAGCTGCTGGTGGTTATATAGACAAATATGGTTTCCCCTACTGTCGAGGCAGAATCCTCAATACGATTGAAGTTGATAAAGGTCAGTATAATTCACCTAAAGAAATTTTTTGGGCCAGCGGCGCTTGTTTCGTAATAAAAAGTAAAATATTTTGGAAGTTTAATGGATTTGACGGTGATTTTTTTGCACATCAAGAGGAAATTGATCTGTGCTGGAGGATCTTCAATCAGAATTACAAAATATATGCCCTAGGAGAGTCCAAGGTATTTCATATAGGTGGTGTGACTTTACCAAAATCCCCTAACAAAACTTACTTAAACCACAGAAATTCCCTTTTCATGTTGATGAAAAATCTTCCTGGAAAACATAAATCTAGCATTTTAATTTCGCGTATGTTAATAAATGCTGCTATCGCTTTATATTATCTGTTTTCTCTAAAATTATTGAATTTTATTTCAATTTTACGCGCACATATTGCATTCATTATTTCGTTCAGAAGGTTCGCTCTCAAGGAAAATAAAATAAGAAAAAAACCAGATTATTATAAATATAAGAACATTTTATATGCATATTTTATCAGAGGCTTCACATATTTCGGTGATTTAAACCAAAAAAATTAAATAAATTCGTTTAAATTGCACATTATAAAATATTTAAACAAATTAATTATGAAAAGAGCTTTGACTTTAGCGATATCTGGAATTTTAATTGCATCATGTGTATCGCAGAAAAAATTCACAGAATTAGAAGAATTACAGCAAAATACAAAAGATCTATTAGACTCGACTACAGTTAAATTAAATGCAACCAGCGAAGAAAAGGAAGCAGCGTTAGCACAACTTGCTACTCTTACAGAACAGAATAAGTTCTTAAAAGAAAATAATCAAGATCTAATTGATAATATTGGAAACCTAACTACACTTTCAAAAAAAGGTGCTGAAAATCTTGAAATGTCACTCGAGAGTATGAAAGAAAAAGATGTTAGAATCCAAAAAATGCAAGACGCAGTAACGAAAAAAGATTCAGTTACGCTAGCTCTAGTAACTAGTCTTAAAGGTGTTTTAGGTAATCTTAGCGATGAAGATATTGAGATAAATGTTGAAAAAGGCGTTGTCTATGTTTCAATATCAGATAAGCTACTTTTTAGAAGTGGAAGCTATACTGTAACATCTAGGGCAAAAGAAGTTTTAGGAAAGGTTGCTAAGGTTGTAAATGAGAAACCTGATATTGAGTTTATGGTCGAAGGACATACTGATAACGTTCCTATAAAAATTGAGGGGATTCAAGACAATTGGGAACTCTCTGTTAAGCGTGCTACAGCTGTCGTAAGAATTTTAGAAAAAGATTTTGGAGTAGCACCCTCAAGAATGACAGCTGCTGGACGAAGTTATTACTTACCAGTCGCAGATAATGATACCGCGTCTAATCGTGCGAAAAATAGAAGAACTAGAATTGTAGTGTTGCCAAAATTAGATCAATTTTATGATCTTATTGATCAAGGCATGCAGTCAGCTCAATAATCATACTTACTTTTTCAAAAAAAGGGTTACTCTCCAAGTAACCCTTTTTCATTTTAAAGTAATTTTATTTTAAAAAAAATATTGATTATACTTTTAACTTCATGCAGATAGAAAAAAATTTGAGTATTTTAAAAAGTAGTATTCCAAACAACATTGATATAGTTGCTGTATCAAAAACTAAACCCATTAATGACTTAAAAGAAGCTTATCATGCTGGACAGAGAATTTTTGGTGAAAATAAAGTTCAGGAAATGGTGTCCAAATTTGATCAATTACCCAAAGACATACTATGGCATATGATTGGGCATTTACAAACAAATAAAGTCAAATATATAGCCTCGTTTGTAAATACTATCCACTCCGTTGATAGTCACAAACTTTTAAAAGAAATACAAAAACAAGCCTTTAAACGCAATCGAGAAATAAAATGTCTAATACAAATAAGAATTGCTAATGAAGAGACAAAGTTTGGTATAAAGCCTTCAGAGCTAGAAGAATTTTTAAATTTCTCTAAAACACTTCCGAATATCAAAATTTCAGGTCTAATGGGAATGGCAAGCTTTACAGAAGACAAAAATCAGATTAGAAATGAATTTAGGTCCCTTTCAAAGCTGTATAATAGTTATAATAATCTTAGAGTTTTATCAATGGGTATGAGTGGTGACTACCAAATAGGGATTGAAGAAGGTTCAACAATGGTGAGGATCGGAAGTAAAATTTTTGGAGAGAGGAATTATTAAGATGTATGCCATTATAGATATTGAGACAACTGGAGGTGATTACGATGAGGAAGGAATTACAGAAATTGCAATATATCAATATGATGGCTTTAAAATTACAGACCAATTTTGTAGTTTGATAAATCCAAAAAAAAAAATCCAACCGTTCGTACAAAAGCTTACTGGAATAAATGAAAAGATGATTGAGAAAGCACCAGTATTTTTTGAGGTTGCAAAACGAATCGTCGAAATTACTAGGAATTGCATAATAGTTGCACATAATGCAGCTTTTGACTATAGAATATTAAAAACAGAATTTAAAAGACTTGGATATCTATTTGAAAGGGAAACAATTTGTACGATAAATTTATCAAAGGAATTACTACCAGAGCAGAAAGAATTTAGTTTAGGAAAATTGGTAAATAACCTTGGTATTCCATTTTCAATTAGGCATAGAGCATTTGGAGATGCTCAAGCAACTCTTAAGCTTTTTGAGTTACTTATTGAAAAGGATATTAAAAAAAATATTATAAGAGAACACATAAAAAATTTAAATAATAATAAAGCTTCAAAACGATTTCTTAAAATTATTGACAAATTACCAACAAAAATGGGCATATACTATATTCTCGATGCACATAACAAAATAATATACATAGGGAAAAGCAAAAATATAAAACAGACTGTTACTCAAGATTTAACCTCATCGAAGAAGAAATCGTTAATTATTCAAAATAAAATATCTCAAGTCTCTTTTTCTCTAACTGGTGGTCAACTAATCACACTTTTAAAACAACAAATTGAAATAAAAATTAACAGACCTGTATTAAATACTTCCTCTAAATACAGAATTTATTCAGTTGGTGTTAGAGTTGATGACACAAAAACATACCACCGTATAATTATTGAGCAGGTCAAAAAAAAATTTAAATATTTAACAGTGTTCAAAAATAAAATCGATGCGGAAAAGGCAATTGCAATTTTGGTACAGAAATTTGAAATAAAGTTAAATAATTCAAGTTTTTCTATTAAGTCAAAAGAAAGCCCAAAAAAATATAATTACAAAGTCAAAAAATTAAGTAAATCATTTTCATATCCTTTCCCAAACTTCCTAATAATCGAAAATGGAAGAAAACATGGGGAATTCACCTTCATTTTGATAAAAAATAATCAATTCAGAGGTTATGGATATTTTGAATTAAATCATCAAATTAAAACAATTTCACAAATAAATTCACGCCTTATTTCAATGGAAGAAAACAACGATACAAAAAAATTAATTTATAGTTTTTTATTAAAAAAGAAATACATAAAGTTGATAAATTTATAAAGTTTCTAGAATTCAAATGGTTTGATATATTAAGTTTATTTTAGTTAATATAAAATGAAAAGATTACAACATCGTCTTCATACAATTATATATGAAGCTGATACACCAGCAGGAAAGCTCTTTGATGTTTTACTGCTGATAACTATATTATTAAGTGTCTTTTTTGTTTCACTAGAGAGCATTGAAGCTATAAATAACATATATAGTGAGTACTTAAATATAGCTGAATGGGTTGTGACAATTTTATTTTCAATTGAATATTTACTCAGAATTATCTGCGTCCGAAGACCACTGAGTTATATTTTCAGTTTTTATGGAATAATTGATTTCATTTCAATTGTCCCAAAATATCTTTCTCTGATTATAATTGGAACAAATAGTTTAGTGGCTTTAAAAGCACTTCGTCTGTTAAGAGTATTTAGAATACTAAAACTAGCACCATATATAGGCGAATCAAATGCTTTGTTAAAAGCTTTAAAAGCGAGTGGAAGAAAAATATTTGTCTTCCTTTTTAGTGTAGTTATTTTATGCGTCATTTTTGGTACTTTAATGTATCTAATAGAAAGTGAAAAAAGTGGTTTCACAAGTATCCCTATTAGTATCTATTGGTGTATTGTAACTTTAACAACTGTTGGTTACGGTGATATTGCACCTATAACTCCATTTGGACAATTTTTAGCATCAATTATTATGGTTTTAGGTTACGGAATAATTGCTGTTCCAACTGGAATTGTTACAGCTGAAATGACAAAAAAAACAAATGTAGATTTAAATACCCAATCTTGTCCATATTGTATGAATTCAGATCATAAAGAGGATGCGATTTATTGTCATGAGTGTGGAAAAATACTCAATGATGAAAAATAATACATTAATTTATGTAGCTGGACCAACATGCGTTGGAAAAACAAAATTTAGCATAGAGCTAGCGAAAAAATTTAAAACTGAGATTCTCTCTTGTGATTCAAGACAATTTTACAATGAAATTTCAATTGGAACTGCTGTGCCTAGTAAAAATGAGCTCTCTCAAATTAAACATCATTTTATTCAACATAAATCAATCAAGGACATCTATACCGTTGGTGATTTTGAGAAAGATATTATTCAGAAAATAAATGAACTTTTTCAAGATAAAAAAATACTTATAATGGTTGGAGGATCTGGTATGTATGCGGATGCTGCAATGTTTGGAATAGATAAATTCCCAACCATAACTGAAGATACTAGAAAACAAATAAACTATTTTTATAAAAAGCATGGCCTAAAGTCACTGCAAAATTTACTTTTTGAAAAGGACCCTACCTATTTCAAGTCTGTTGATATTAAAAATCCAGCCCGTTTAGTAAGAGCACTAGAAGTTTCTATTAGTTCTGGCCGTCCTTACTCCTCATTTTTAGGAAAGACGAACAAAAAACGTGATTTTATTTCAAAAATGATTCTTTTAGATTGTCCAAGAAATATTCTTTATCAGAAAATAAACAAACGTGTAGATTCCATGTTAAAAAAAGGTCTAGAAGAAGAGGCCTTTAATTTAAAAAGTTATAAAAATTTAACACCATTAAAAACAATTGGATATAAAGAGCTATTCAAATATTTTGATGGAAAACTTACACTTAACGACGCTGTAGATGAAATAAAAAAAAATTCACGAAGATTTGCAAAAAAACAGATTACATGGTTTAAAAAATATGAAAATTCAATTAAAGTTTCATCTAGTAAATCTGTTGATGAGATACATGATATTTTGTTAAGATTAAGGTAGTTGAGAATTAGACAGAAATATTTAAATAAGTCAAGACACTCAGCATATATTTTGTTTGCAATCTAGATGGACTCCAAATAAGTTACTATATTTTGGTTAACTCTTTTGAGTAAATTTTCTGTAGATGATGATCTTACAAAAGACTTGCCCATTATTTTTTCAAATAATTCAATGTACCTTTTTGTAACAGATAAAATCAACTGTTTATCCATTTTTGGCAGATTTTGTCCTGGGAGACCTCTAAAGTTATTTTCTATAAGCCACTCGCGAACAAATTCTTTTGAAAGTTGTTTTTGCCTATCCCCATTAATTTGTCTTTCGGAGTAACCCTTTTCATAAAAATATCTCGATGAATCGGGTGTATGAATTTCGTCGATTAGAACTATTTCTCCTTCAACGGTTTTACCAAATTCATATTTAGTATCGACAAGGATTAATCCTTGTTTCTTTGCAATTTCTGTTCCTCTCTCAAATAGTTTTTTTGTATAGTTTTCAAGAATTTCGTAATCATGTTTACTTACAATACCTTTTTTAATTATTTCTTCTCTTGAAATATCTTCATCATGACCTTTTTCAGCTTTTGTAGATGGTGTTATAATCGGATTTTCAAATTTATCATTCTCTTTCATACCTTCAGGAAGAATAACACCAGATATAGATCTACCGCCAGAATTGTATATCCTAGCAGCATGACCAGTCAAATAACCCCTGATTACCATCTCAACTTTAAATGGTATACAGACTCTACCTATAGAGACATTTGGATCAGGAGTGGCTAGAAGCCAGTTTGGAACAATATCTTTAGTTTGAAAAAGCATATTGGCAGCTATTTGGTTTAATATTTGTCCCTTAAAGGGTATGCCCCTTGGTAAAACAACATCAAATGCAGAAATTCGGTCCGTTACGATTACTACCAACAAATTATTTTTTAATTTATACACATCACGGACTTTTCCTGTATATTTTTCTCTTAATCCTTTTAATTTAAAATCTGTATTTATTAATACATTTGAAATCATTAATTATTGTGTTCAATTGTTTTGTACGCCTCAATAATTTTTTTGACTAATGAATGTCGTATTACATCTTTGTCATCTAGCTGGATAATTCCAATTCCATCCGAATTTTTGAGAATTAAAAGAGCTTCTTTAAGCCCTGATAATACACTTCTTGGCAGGTCAATTTGTTCCGGATCCCCTGTTATGATAAATTTTGAGTTTTTTCCCATTCTAGTTAAAAACATTTTCATTTGAGAATGGGTAGAATTTTGCGCTTCATCTAGTATAACAAAAGCATTGTCAAGTGTTCTTCCACGCATAAAAGCCAGTGGTGCGATTTGTATAATACCTTTTACAAAATAGCCTTGTAAAGTTTCGTTTGGAATCATCTCACGTAAAGCGTCATAGAGTGGCTGCATGTATGGGTCAAGTTTTTCATTCAAATCTCCAGGGAGAAACCCTAAATTTTCTCCTGCCTCAACAGCAGGTCTAGTCAGGATAATTCTTTTTACTTGTTTATCTTTCAAAGCTTTAACTGCAATCGCTACTCCAGTATAAGTCTTTCCAGTTCCAGCGGGACCAATGGCAAATACCATATCATTTTTTTTTATGGATTCAACCAATTTCCTCTGGTTTAAAGTCTTAGCCTTAATTATTTTCCCCCCTACTCCATGCAATATATTAGCTTCGGTGCCGCCATTTAAAAAAGCTTTCTCTTTGCTATCAGCTAAAATAATTCTATCAATTATCTCTTCATTTAACACATTGAATTTACCGTAATGCGCTACAAGCATATGTGTCTTTGTAGAAAATTCTTGGAGAAGGATATCCTCACCATATGCCATAAGAGTGTTTCCTCTAGCTACTATCTTAATTTTTGGAAAATGTTTACTTATCTTCTGTACATTTGTATTTTGATGACCAAAGAACTCTTGTGCACTTACTCCAGTTAAATCAATTTTAATTTCATTCAAAGTCTACAAATTTAAAATGGTTTATTTTTGTGTTTGAGCTAAATTATATTTTTAAAATTAGATAATTTTAAATTAATCAATAATTATAAACAGACTTTATGCCAATTGTTACCCTGACTACAGATTTTGGACATAAAGATTACTCTGTTTCAGTAATTAAAGGGGCATTAATGCAACAGATTCCAGATATTACCATAATTGATATATCTCATGAAATTAGTCCATATAATCCATCAGAGACTGCGTATATATTAAAAAATGCATTTCGATCATTTCCAAATGGAAGCATTCACATTATTGGTGTGGAATCCGAATGGACTCCTGAAAATGTTCACCTTGTTATGGAATTTGAAGAGCACTATTTTATTTGCTCTGATAATGGAATTTTATCTATGATAAAAGAAGACTTGGCTGCGACAAAAATTGTTGAAATCAATATACATGGAAAAATAGTTTCTGCATTTCCAGTATTTGATATTTTTATAAATGTGGCGGCTCATATTACGAGAAATGGAAAACTTGAAGTAATTGGTAAATCGATTAAAGAAATTAAAGAGTTAACCGATATTAAACCAGTAATTAATAAAGATAAAAATCAAATTTTGGGTAGTGTTATTTATATTGATAATTACGGTAATTTAATAACAAGTATAAAAGAATCCCTTTTTCTTGAAATAGGTAAATCCAGAAACTTTACAATTTTTGCAAGATCTGTAAAATTCAAAAAAATTTTCAAAAGCTATAGTCAAGCAATTGATTTCAACTTACCAAAAGGTAAAAGAGAAGAGGATGGAAAAAAAATTGCATTATTTAATTCAGCAGGTCATCTTGAGTTAGCCGTTTACAAGAGTAATCCTCAAACCGTGGGTGGAGCTGGATCTCTTTTTGGATTGGGTTATCGTGATCCTGTAACAGTTCAATTTGACTAATATGTGGGGTATAGCAAAAAGAGAATTTAAATTTTATTTTACCAATTTGACCGGCTATTTAGTTATTGGTTCATATTTAACAATTAACACATTAATCCTTTGGTTTTTTGATACCCCGTACAATTTTTTAAATTATGAAGTTGCCAATATTGATTTATTTTTTGAATTAGGTCCTTGGCTCCTAGTTGTGCTAATTTCGTCATTATCATTGGGAAGTTTTTCTGAAGAAATATCAACTGGAACTATAGAATTACTGATAACCAAACCCCTAAATCCGTATGAAATTTTTAGAGGCAAGTTTTTGGGGTTAACATCTATTTTTTCTACATGCTTTCTAATAACTCTAATAAATATTCTAGCACTTAATTCATTATTAAAACTTGAATCAGAGCTAGATTTTTCTTCCATTATAACCTCTTATTTTGGTCTATTTCTTGTTGGGCTTATATTTATAAGTATATGCTTGTATTGCTCTCTTTTATATCGAAGCCTAGTTGTATCATTCTTGACTGGTTTTATTTTATGTTTTTTTCAATTTTTCATGTGGGATTTCATAGCTGGCCTAGTTTCGGATCCATTACTATATGAAATTGTATCAAGTATTGGCATAAAAAAACATTATATAAGTCTGTCACGAGGTATTATTAAACTTGATGATATTATTTATTTAATAGGTTCAATAATTATTTTTCATATGCTCGGAGTTGATCAGATTAAAAAATTACAACATATATGAAATTGAATAATAAATTATTTTTAATAGTTTCATTAATTGTCATATTAATGTCCTTAAGCAATATTTTTTTTATACAAATTGATATAACAAATGACAAAAGGTATAGCTTTTCCAAAAGTTCATTGACTAAACTTAAAAAAATAGACGAACCCCTAATTATTGATATTTTTTTGGAGGGAGACATACCTGAAACCTATATACCTTTTCGAAATGAGTTAGACGCGATTCTAAATAGATTGAAGTATTACAATAGTAATATTGTTCTAAAATATAATGATCCTTTTCAATATGGTAAATCTGCTTCGATAATTGAACAAATGAAAGAATTTGGCTTTACTCCAGAAATTGTAGTTCAAAATAAAAACGGTAATCGAAAGGAAAATATAATTTTCCCGTGGGCAATTTTTAGTTATAAGGGAAAATCCCAAAAAGTTGAATTGTTACAAAAACAACTGGGCGACAATGAAAGTATAAAAATTATCAGATCTATGCAGCTTCTAGAAAACAAAATTATGGATGGGATTTTTAGAGTTAGTATTAACGAAAAAAAGAATATAGCTGTACTAAATTCACATGGGACTTCAAAAAATATCAAGATAGCAGACTTACTTAAAAACATAAAACCTTATTATAATTTATCAGCATTTAATTTTAAAAACTCCAAGATTTCTCCAATTCAAAGTTTGGATAGTTTGAAAAAGTTTGATTTACTCATAATTTCAAATGCGAGCAAAAAATTTACTCAAAGTGAGAAGTATATTTTAGATCAATACAATCTTAGTGGTGGAAGATTATTATGGATGGTCAATGGTGTTGCTATCGACAGAGATAGCCTTTTTAATAAGTCTGGAAAAAGTTATCTTTTACCACAGGATCTAAATCTTGAAGACTATTTTTTTAATTATGGGATTAAAATAAAAAAAACACTTATTCAAGATATTTACTGTGCACCTATAGTAGTTGCTAGTGGTAATAATGATAAAACTCAGTACATTCCCTATCCATGGGTTTATTACCCCATAATAAAACCTGAAGAGACAATAATTGGAAAAGATACGGGTCCAATCATTTGCCGTTTTGCAAGTCCAATTGAAGCCATTGATAACAGACTATCGAAATCTTTATTGTTGAAAAGTTCAAACTTTATAAATACATCTGCTTTCCCCGAAGAAATAAGCTTAGAACAAGCTACAAAGAAGATAACACCTTCTGCTTTTAAACAAAAATCAAAAGCAATTGGTTACTTAGTTCAAGGAAAGAATAATTCACTGTTTAAAAATCGAATTAAACCATTTAAAACAAATACTTATATAGAGAAAGGAAATATTGAATTGGTGGTCATAAGTGATGGAAATTTAGCAGAAAATCAAATTGATAAAGGATCTCCACTCCCACTTGGTTATGATAAGTGGACAAATAATTTTTATGCTAACAGATCATGGATAATAAATGTCATTCATTCTTTAGTAGGCAATAGTGACTATCTAGTAACAAAGGGAAAGAAATGGAATTTTGCTTTTTTTGATGTTCAAAAAACTAAAAAAAATATTCAAGTTTGGAAGTGGACATTGATTTCTTTACCAATTCTCATTGGGATAATTACTCTATGGATTACTTCTAAATTAAGAAGTAAACATCTTGAGCTCTAACTGTTGATAAGTTTGTTTTAAGATTAGAATGTTTTCAAATATCTTTATATATATAAGATTTTGATAAAAAACAACCATTTCAATTTTATACTAAAAATTATAATTCATAATGAAATTTATCGTATCTAGTGCTTCTCTTCTTAAAGGGCTCCAAATGATAGGAGGCATCATAAATAATGTAACTACCCTGCCTATTTTAGAGAATTTTTTATTTGAAATCAATAGCAATAAACTAACTTTAACAGCATCAGATTTAGAAACAAGTTTCTCCACAGAATTAAAAATTGAGTCAGCAGAAAATGATAAAATTGCACTTCCTGCTAAATTGCTATTAGATACATTAAAAACATTTCCAGATCAGCCTCTTACGTTTTTGAAAACAGAAAAAAATACAATTGAAATTAGTGCTAATAATGGTAAATATTCTGTTGCTTACGTAGATGGAAATGAATACCCAATTGCAGCACAAATTACTGACTCTAAAACTACAGTTATTTCTAGCACAATTTTATTTAGTGCTATTAACACAACTCTGTTTGCGAGCGGGAATGACGATTTAAGACCTGTGATGAGTGGTGTATTTTTTCAATTCGATTCTGAATCCTTAAAATTTGTTTCTACAGATGCACATAAACTTGTAAAATATACTAGAAAAGATCTTAAAACAGATGAAAATGCAGAATTTATAATGCCGAAAAAACCGCTTCAAATTCTTAAAGGGATTCTACAAAACATGAATACTGAAATTAATATCGAATATAATGAGACTAATGCTCAATTTAGCTTTGGAAATTCTATTTTGACTTGCCGCCTTATAGATGGAAAATATCCAAATTATGAGGCTGTTATCCCTAAGGAAAATCCCAATCAAATGAATGTTAATAGAATGCAGTTCTTAGATTCTGTTAGAAGAGTAAGTATTTTTTCAAACAAAACAACATATCAAGTTAGTCTAAAAATTGCTGGTGCACAGCTTATGATATCAGCGGAAGACTTTGACTACAGTAATAGTGCTGAAGAACGATTAGATTGTGATTATAATGGAGATGATATAAAAATCGGATTTAATTCAAGATTTTTAATAGAAATGTTGAATGGACTTAATTGCGATGAGGTAAAATTATCTATGTCACTTCCTAACCGAGCTGGTTTGTTAACACCCCTAGACAGTATTGATGAAGGGGAGGATATAACGATGTTAGTTATGCCGGTTATGCTAAATTAATGGTTAATAATGTTTTTACCTATGATTTTCATAATTAAGAGGTCTGAATAGCAGACGAAACAGATTCCGACAAACGCTTGTATGTTCCATTTTCTAGTTTTTCCCGGATACCCGCAAATGCTTCTAAAGTTAGTTCAACATCCTCGAGCGAATGAGTAGCTGTAGGTATCAAACGCAATAAAATTAATCCCTTAGGAATTACTGGATAAACAACTATTGAGCAGAAAATACCATAATTTTCTCTTAAGTCTTGTACAAGTGCCATAGCCTCTGGTATACTGCCTTTAAGATATACTGGTGTCACACAACTCTGGGTTGATCCGATATCAAAGCCCCTTTTAATTAGCCCATCCTGCAATGCATTTACATTTTCCCACAGCTTTTCTTTCAGTTCAGGTCTAGACCGCAATAAATCTAACCTTTTTAGGGCACCCTTAACGAGCTGCATTTGCAAAGATTTCGCAAACATTTGAGAGCGCATATTATATTTCAAATAATCAATAATTTCCTTATCAGCTGCTACGAAAGCACCAGTAGAAGCCATAGATTTTGCAAAAGTTGCAAAATATACATCAATTTGATTTTGAACACCTTGCTCATTACCAGCTCCTTTACCATTTTCCCCTAAGGTTCCAAAACCATGAGCATCATCGACCAGGAATCGAAATTTATATTTAGATTTCAATTTAGCTATGTCTTTGAGTTTACCTTGTTCACCACGCATTCCGAAAACACCTTCAGAAATCACAAGAATTCCTCCCCCGGTTTGCTGAGCGACTTTTGTAGCTCTTTGCAAATTTTTCTCTAAACTTTCAATATCATTATGCTTATAGGTAAAACGTTTTCCAATATGAAGTCTTACACCATCTACAATACATGCATGTGCATCAATATCATATACAATAACATCATCTTTACCGACAAGAGTGTCAACTGTAGAAAGTATTCCCTGATATCCAAAATTTAAAAGATAAGCTGATTCTTTATCTACAAACTCGGCTAACTCTCTTTCAAGTTGCTCGTGAAGATCAGTGTGACCTGACATCATCCTTGCCCCCATAGGATAAGCCGATCCGAACTCAGCTGCTGCATCAGCATCAGCTTTTCTTATCTCAGGCAGATTTGCTAATCCAAGGTAGTCGTTAACACTCCACGTAATAACCTCTTTTCCTTTAAATTTCATTCTATTTGAAATTGGTCCCTCAAGTTTTGGAAATACAAAATATCCCTCGGCCTGGGAAGCCCATTTTCCTAGTGGGCCTTTGTTTTGGTGAATTCTATCAAATAAATCTTTCATTTTTTTTCATTTAGCTCATTTACATATTCTATCTGTTGTTGTGATTCATGATCAGAATCAAAAAAACCTTGCTTCTCCATCCAATCTTCACTATAAATTTTACTCATGTATCTTGACCCATGATCAGGAAACATTATTACAACTTTACTATCTTGGTTAAAATAATCTTCATTTACTAACTGAATTGTTGCCTGCATTGCAGCTCCTGACGTGTAGCCTACAAACATACCTTCATTTCTCGTAACACTTCTTGCAACATGCGCACTGTCTTGATCTGTAACTTTTACAAAAAGATCTATAAAATTAAAATAGGTTGTTTCTGGAATTAAATTTTTCCCTAATCCTTCTATCCTGTATGGATAAATCTCATTTGGATCCAATTCGTTTGTTTCATGGTATTTTTTTAATACCGAACCATAGGCATCAACACCAATAATTTTCACGCTAGGATTTTTTTCTTTTAGAAATTTTGCTATTCCAGAGATTGTACCGCCTGTTCCACTAGATGCAACTAAATGTGTAATTTTTCCATTGGTTTGATTCCATATTTCTGGTCCAGTACTATTATAATGTGCTTCAACGTTAAGTTGATTAAAGTATTGATTTATATAAAGTGAGTCTTTTATTTCACTATTTAAGCGCTTGGCGACTTCATAATAAGAACGATGATCATCAGCAGGAACGTTAGCAGGGCATACATGTACTTCCGCACCCATCGCACTAAGCATATTAATTTTATCTTGAGATGATTTTGAACTTACCGCTAAGACACAATTATAACCTTTAATCATAGAGACCATGGCAAGGCTAAAGCCAGTATTTCCTGATGTAGTCTCAATAATAGTCGACCCCTTTTTCAATAAGCCAGTACGCTCAGCCTCACTTACAATATGATAAGCAATTCTGTCTTTATTTGAATGGCCTGGGTTAAAAGCTTCGAACTTAGCAAAATATTCACCTGGGTAATCCTTGACTATGCGGTTTAGCTTTATAAGTGGCGTGTCTCCTATCAATTCTAAAATATTTTGATAGGTGTTCACAGAATGGTTCATAATTAATACAAAATTGTGCAAATTTAATAAAAAAAATTAGTCTAGCTTCCCCTCTAATTGTAAGATAAAAGCGTACTCATTTGCGGTTTCCCTTAGAGAATTAAATCTGCCGGAAGGTCCACTGTGACCTGCTTCCATGTTGGTCACTAAAAACAGAACGTTAGAGTCAGTTTTATAACCCCTTAATTTTGCTACCCATTTTGTCGGTTCCCAATACTGAACTTGAGAATCATGATATCCTGAAGTAACCATAATATTTGGATAATCTTGATTTTTTATATTGTCATAAGGTGAATAAGACATTATATAATTGTAATATTTTTCATTATTTGGATTTCCCCATTCGTCATATTCACCTGTAGTAAGCGGAATACTTTCATCAAGCATTGTCGTAATAACATCTACAAATGGTACAGATGCTATTACACTTTTATATAAGGAGGGTGCTTCATTTAATATTACCCCCATTAATAATCCCCCTGCCGATCCACCCATTGCATGCATATGACGAGCACTAGAAATTCCACTATTAATTAAAAAATTAGTAGAGTCAATAAAATCATTAAATGTATTTTTCTTATTTAATAACTTTCCTTCATCATACCAAGAGCGCCCAAGATATTGACCTCCTCGAATATGTACAATTGCAAATATAAAACCTCGGTCAACAAGACTTAAACGATTTGAGGAAAAATAGGGGTCAATTGTATATCCATAAGAGCCATAAGCATATAGAAGTAATGGTGTATTTAAATCTAATTCTGTATTCTTATGATAAACTAAAGAAATTGGGATTTTAACTCCATCTCTACTATCCGCCCAGAGTCTTTTTTCAATATAATTATCAGATTTAAATTTTGAATTAGGAACTGTTCTCTGTTTTAATATTTTCTTTGTTTTTGAATTCATATCATATTCAAAAATAGTTGTTGGGGTAGATAATGACGTATAACTAAAACGAAAATTTGAAGTTTCAAAATTTGGATTTAAACTTCCCGAAATCGAATAAGTTTTACCTGAAACTGGTATAAAGTACTCTTCTGTTTTATCCCACCTTTTAACTTTTATTCTTGTGAGACCATTCTCACGTTCTGTTACTACCCAATGATCACTGAAAATCTCAAAATCTTCTAATAAAACTTGATCACGATGCCCCAAAATATCAGTCCAATTTTCGCTCGAAGGATTTTCAATCGAAGTTTCAGAAATCTTATAATTATGTGCACCATCTTTGTTATTAATTATATAAAATTTATCCTTAAAATGAGAAACGGAATATTCGAGATTTCTTGTTCTTTTTTGAACTAATTTGAAATCAGAAAACGGTTCAGAAGATTTGATAAATTGGTATTCTGAAGTTAAAGTACTATAGGAAGCTAAAAAAATGTATTCCTTGGATTTCGACTCATTCACATTTACGGAAAATGTTTCATCTTCTTCATAATAAATAAGGGAATCCAAATCTTTAGGCTTTGAAATATCGTGTAGAAATACTTTTTCTGGACGAAGTGTTTGTTCATTTTTTTTCACATAAAAAAAACTAATATTATTTGATGACCAAGCGGTTGATCCTGTTGTATTTTTAATTTTTGTGTCTAGTATTTCATTTGTTTGTAAATCTTTTACGTAAAGAGTATACTTACGTCTTGACTCAGTATCAATTCCATATATAACTTTAGTATTATCTGGACTAACATTAAAACTAGCTAGCTGAAAATAATCATGGCCCTTGGCAAGCCTGTTGCAATCAAATAAAATTTCTTCACTTGCAGTTAAAGAGTCTTTTTTTCGGATATAAATGGGGTACTGTTTCCCTTTTTCATAACGAGTTATGTACCAGAAACCATTTAAAAAGTAAGGTACAGACTCGTCATCTTCTTTTATTCTTTTCTTCATTTCAATGAATAAATCTTCTTTAAAGGTTTTTGAACTTTCTGTCATTCTTTGGTAATAATCATTCTCTCTTTCCAAATAATCAATAACTTCGGGGTTTTCTTTTTCTTTAATCCAGTAATAATTATCGACACGTATATCGCCATGTTTTTTTAGCTGATATGGTATTTTCTCTGCTATTGGAGCTTTAATAGATGTATCAAACTTCATTGCAATTTTCTTATTACAGGATACAAATGTAAAGATGATGATCATTATTTTAATAATCCTAATCACTATATTATATTTTAGACAATATTTTCAAAAGGTATGAGTGTTGATCATCTGTATAGTCTCTATGGGTTACCATTCTCAGTTTTCCTTTACCAAGACTCATTATTAATATTTTTTTATTTTTTAATTTTTCAACAAACGAAACTTCATCGTATTGTTTCTTCAATGAAAAAATGATAATGTTAGTTTCAACAGGATTTATCTCATTCACATATATACATTTTTTAAGTGTTATTGCTATCTCTTTTGCTTTTTTATGATCGATATTAAGATCTGTAAGATGATGTTTCAATGCATAACTTCCTGCAGCTGCCAAATATCCTGCCTGTCTCATTCCGCCTCCAAATACCTTTCTAATTCTTAATGCTTTATTAATAATTTTTTTAGATCCTACTAAAACTGAACCTACAGGACAACCTAAACCCTTACTTAGACAAAGTGATATTGTATCAAATAATTCGCCATATTGTTTTGGGTTTTCATTGGTTACTTCCAATGCATTCCAAAGTCTTGCCCCATCTAAATGCAAGCCAAGTTTATTTTTACTGCATAGTTCTCTGATTTTAACTATTTCATTTAAATCATAAATAGCTCCACCACCTTTATTAGTGGTATTTTCCAAACACACCAAACTCGTTTTAGGGCTATGATAAAAATCAGGTGGATTTATAGACTCCATAATCTGTTCTGCAGTTATTCTTCCCCTATCACCTGAAATCATTTTACAAGAAACACCTGAATTGAAGCTAACGCCACCACCTTCATAGTTAAATATATGTGAATAATGATCACATATAATTTGCTCACCTGGTTGAGTATGAACTTTTATTGCAGTTTGATTCGTCATAGTGCCAGACGGAAAAAAAAGTGCTGCTTCTTTTCCAAATAATGAAGCTACCTCTTGTTCAAGCTTATTGACCGAAGGATCCTCTTTAAAAACGTCATCACCCACAGGTGCTGAAAACATGGCCTCAAGCATTTTATAAGAAGGTTTAGTAATTGTATCGCTTATTAGATTAACTACCATCATTCAAAAATCACATGAGTAAATTCCTATAGGTGATCCGTCAGGTAGTTTTTTAGATTCAGGAAATCTAATTGAAGAGGGATCAGTAAAAAATTTATCGATTTGGGAACGATAAAGTTCTGAAAAACCATATTCATTTTGTGCTGCAAGCCAGCGATCTAATTCAATGAGTTGATTAAAAATAGTTGCTTTTACTATTGGATTTGCTTTTTTTTGAAGACCGAGCATTATTATGTACTTAAGAATATTATTTTTTACTATGTCGTTTAATTGCTGAAAATGCTTGTTTCTATATTTAGCCTTAAAATGTAAGCTTATTAGGTTATTTAATGTCTCTTTCAAAGAAAGTTGATTACTATCAAAACCATATTGGGTGACTAATCGGTTTGCACGTTCTGGATGAAGTAACATTTTTATAAAGTTCTCACTCGTACTGCTTGCAATACCAAGATAATCAAATGTTATACCTGTGTCTGTTAAAAAATTTTCTCTGGTACGTGGATTGAAAAAAGAACGCGGTGGAAGGAGATCATGGAATTTTTCAGGAATAGCTAGGGATTCAGGAGATAAAGCTTTTTGAAAGGCCAACAAAGCATTCCTTTGTCTTGTACCATCAACTACTTTCACTTTATATTTTTGTAATCCCTTTACCGCATAATCATAATCAATTCCTCCAATTAATTTTACAACAGCTTCCATTTGATATCTGTGAAGCAAATAAATTGGAACCATTCGATCCTCAAGTGTACTATATGTTTCACCATCTCTTAGATGATTTATGGAAAAATTTTCAAGTGCCTTCTTTCGAATTTCTAATAAGCGTGTAAGTTCTGATGTCGGATTATTACCATTATCCCATAAGTGAGCGTAGGGATGTGCACCACCAATAGGTCTCGCATCTTTGTCAGTTATAAAGCGATGTCCATCTAGAGCACTTTTCGTCAAAATAGAATCAAGAGCTTTTTCTTCATTTATATTTTTCGGAAAGTGACTATATGAATAAGCTACACTAACTTTATCCCATTCACCTATTCCTTTTTCATAAGCCTCAGAAATAGAAATTTCTCCATTTATAAATTTAATATTAGGATGAGGGTAATCCATGACTGAGCTTCTTAAATTAGAGCTTGCCGTGAAGTTATGAGCGAAGCCAAGTGTGTGACCAATTTCGTGTGCTGACAATTGTCGGATTCTAGATAATGCCATTTCAAGTGCAATATTTTCTTTGTTATTATTTTCTAAAAAAGGTTGATCAATAAGTCCTAGGGCAATCATGAAATCCTGTCGTATTCGAAGACTACCCAACGTTACATGCCCTTTTATTATTTCACCTGTCCGAGGATCAATTACACTTGATCCGTAACTCCATCCTCTTGTAGAACGATGCACCCATTGAATAACATTATATCGAACGTCTAATGGATCTGCATCTTTAGGTAACATTTTTACCTGAAATGCATTTTTAAAACCAATATTTTCAAAAGCTTTATTCCACCAGATTCCTCCTTCTATTAGGGCACTACGGACTGGCTCTGGAGTTCCATTATCTAAATAATAAATAATAGGTTCTAAAGCCTCACTAGATGCAGCAGATGGATTTTTTTTTATTAGACGATGGCGTAATAGATATTGTTTTTTTGTAGATCTGCTAACAGGAGTAGTATAGTCAAAAAAGGTTAATGCATTTGCTCCAGATCTAGGATCAAATTGACGTGGTTTGTAGTTAGAATCAGGTAATAAAACAAATGAGTGATGCTGATTTAGTGTAATCGCATCTGGGCTTGGAGTGACAGATGATATTAATGAGCCAGATGGAGTCCCAGAAAAAGTTAACATTATGTCAAATTCTATATTTTTTGGAAATGCTTTGGTCCTAGATAAAGAAATTGCAGAACGAGTAGGATCTATTTCATAATCACCTTCACCCATAAGACTTAATCGATTGGCTACACCATGAGCATCTTGCATCAAAAAGGGAGTTAAATCAATTATATATCCCCTTTCAGAAATTTCAATTATAGGAAAACCGAAAAGTACTGATCTTGCAAAAGCCTCATTTACAGATTTTTTTTCCTGAGGATTTTCTGATGTTGAACGATAATCAAGGTTTGGTTGAATAAGCATCAATTTGTTTCCAAATTTTGAAAAATATACAATACGCTGGTCCCCAAGTTGCCCTCGGTCAAATCCAATATCATTATTACCCATACCAGAACTTAGACTGTTAACATAAAGAAACTCTTTTTCAAGCTCGTTAACTGTTAAATAGATTAAATCTTTATCATGGTTATAAGTGAAATCAAAAAGACCAGAAAATGATTGAATTTTTTCTGAAAATCTATTTGATTTTAACTTGCCTTTATTTTGAGCTGAACTGATATTAAAATTCAGGAATAAGATAAAGCATACAAATATTTTAATTTTCATTGGCCCTTTTATATAAATAAATTTAATAAAAACTAATAACATTGAATTTATCAAAATATACTTGTAAGAAGAGTTGGTATTATTGATTAAATTTAAAGTTTATTATTTTTTTTAAATTTAAAAATGATTACTAACGAACAGTATAAAGACATTATCGATCGCCTTGGTGCACTAAGACGATATCTTTGACATTGACTCAAAACAAATTGAAATAGAGAACGAAGAAGAAAAATCTTTATCTCCTAATTTCTGGAATAACGTTCAGGAAGCCGAAAAGCACATGAAAAAATTACGTAACCTTAAAAAATGGGTTACTAGTTTTAAAGAACTAAAAAGTAAAATTGAAGACTTAGAGGTTTATATGGAATTTGCTAAAAATGGTGAATCTAATCCTGAAGAAATTACAATAACTTATAATGATACATTGGAGCTTCTCGAAAATCTTGAATTTAAAAACATGCTCTCAGATGAGGGAGACAACTTAAGTGCTGTAGTACAAATCACTGCCGGAGCAGGTGGTACTGAAAGCTGTGACTGGGCTGAAATGTTAATGCGGATGTATTTAATGTGGGCTGAAAAAAAAGGATTTAAAATAAGAGAATTGAATAATCAAGCTGGTGATGTTGCTGGATTAAAAACCGTAACTTTAGAGTTAGAAGGTGAATTTGCATTTGGCTGGCTTAAAGGAGAAAATGGTGTTCATAGATTAGTTCGTATCTCACCTTTTGATAGTAATGCGAAAAGACATACATCTTTTGCATCTGTTTATGTTTATCCTCTAGTTGATGATAATATTCAGATTAATATTAATCCTTCAGATATTTCATGGGAGACAATGCGTGCTAGTGGTGCTGGAGGACAAAATGTTAACAAAGTAGAAACAGCTGTTAGGCTTCGTCACAAGAACAGTGGTATAGTCATTGAAAATTCTGAAACTAGATCACAACTAGAAAATAAAAATAAAGCACTGCAACTTTTACGTTCTCAACTATATGAGTTAGAACTTCAAAAAAAATTTGCTGAAAGAGATAAGATTGAAGCTGAAAAAAAGAAAATTGAGTGGGGATCACAAATACGAAACTATGTAATGCATCCATATAAACTAGTAAAGGATGTTCGATCACAATACGAGGTTACTGATGTAGATGGTGTAATGAATGGTCAAATTGATGAATTTTTAAAGGCCTTTCTGATGACAACAAATCAAAATGATGAAAAAAAATAACACTGTGGATATTAAAAACATAATCTTTGATATCGGAGGAGTACTCATTGATTGGAATCCTGATTATGTTTTTCTAAATGAATTTAAGGGTGATAAAGAAAAGTTAAAAGTGTTTTATGAAAAAGTGTGTACGTTTGAATGGAATGAAAATCAAGATGCAGGTTATCCAATTGATATAGCGACCAAGGATAGAATTAGTTTATTTCCAGAATATGAAGAACAAATTAGAATGTACTATGGCAGATGGGAAGAAATGATTGGTGGCGAGATTAAAGAAGTTGTGACCATATTAAAACGCATTGTAAAAACAAATAAATTTCGAGTTTTAGCTCTAACAAATTGGAGTGCAGAAACTTTTCCGATCGCTTTGAAAAAATTCAATTTTTTACATTTATTTGAGGGAATAGTTGTATCTGGGACTGAAAAAAGTAGAAAACCATTCTCAGATATTTATGAAATAATTTTGAATAGGTATAATTTAAACGCTTGCGAATCTATTTTTATTGATGATAACATTCGAAATATAAAAGCAGCTAATCAATTTGACATGAAAACAATACATTTTAAAAATTGTAAACAATTAGAGAATGATCTCAAAGTCCATGGTATAAAAATTTAAAAGATGACCTATTTAAGTTTTGAAGAAATCACAAAAGATGACCTCAAGCTTTTGAGATCAATTTCTATAAAAACATTTAAACAAACATTTGGAGCTCAAAATTCAAGTGAAAACTTGAGTTTATATCTTAGAAATAAAATGAGTTTTAAAAAATTAAAACAGGAATCAAGTGACCCAAATACCAAATTTTACTTTATTAAAAAAAAAAATAAGACTATTGGTTATACAAAATTAAATTTTAAAGAGTCGCAAAGAGAAAAAATGTATCTAAATAATGGATTTGAAATTGAAAGAATATATTTAATCACAGAATATCAAGGTGTAGGTATAGGGAAAAAAATTTTAACTAAAATTTTTAAAATTGGAAAAGAAAGTGGTTATAAAAAATTATGGCTAGGTGTATGGGAAAAAAATTTTAAAGCAATCAAATTTTATAAAAAACAGGGTTTTAAGAAGTTTGGAAAATATAATTTTTTATTGGGAAATGATTTGCAAACAGATTATCTGATGGAAATCGATATTTAAAGATACTTAAAATGGAGATAATTTGTCGCTGTCAGGGTCATTTTTATCTTTATCCCAGTTATAGCTATCAGAATTTTGTGAATTCCGTGGTTCTATTCTTTCATCACTATTAGGATTCATTTTGGATTGAAATTCAAATGGATTATCAAACGTTTCAAGATCCTCAAACTTTCCTAAATGTGGGACAAACTTCATTCTGATGCTGTCCAATCCTCCATTTCTGTGCTTAGCTACTATAAATTCTGCTTGGCCTTGTGCGGGAGTACGTTCATTATCATCCCATTCATCTATATTATAGTACTCGGGTCGATATATAAACGAAACTATGTCAGCATCCTGTTCTATTGCCCCAGATTCTCTTAAATCAGATAACATCGGCCTCTTGGTACCCCCTCGTGTCTCTACAGCTCTTGACAATTGTGATAAAGCTATTACAGGAATATCAAGTTCTTTAGCCAGGGATTTTAAATTTCTAGAAATTATTGAAATTTCTTGTTCTCTATTTCCGGCTTTAGTATTGACTCCAGAAGTCATTAGTTGTAAATAGTCTACAATAATAAGCTTAATTCCGTGTTGAGAAGCAAGTCGTCTGGCTTTAGCTCTTAAATCAAAGATTGATAGAGAAGGCGTATCATCGATAAATAATGGGGCCTTTTCAAGATCGGTTACTTTGATGTTTAGTTGCTGCCACTCGTGATCTATTAATTTTCCAGTCCGCAATTTTTCAGACGATAGACCTGTTTCAGCAGATATTAATCTAGTAATTAGTTGAACTGATGACATTTCTAAAGAAAAAAATGCGACTGGAATTCCTTTTGAAACAGATATTTTCCTAGCCATCGAAAGAGTCAATGCAGTCTTACCCATACCTGGTCTTGCAGCAATTATTATTAAGTCACTGGATTGCCAGCCCGAAGTTAATTTATCAAGTTTTTCAAAACCAGTAGTTATTCCACTTAAACCCTCTCTTTTAGAAATATCCTCGATACGTTTTTTTGCTTCTAAAACAAGATTTTGAGCTGTTTCTGAGGATTTTTTTATGTTCCCTTGTGTTACGTCATACAACTTAGATTCAGCTTGATCAAGTAAATCGAAAACATCTGTACTTTCCATATATGCAGTTTCTATAATTTCATTTGAAATCCTTATTAAACTTCGCTGAATAAATTTTTGTAAAATTATACGTGCATGAAATTCTATATGAGCTGATGAGGCAACTCTTTGGGACAACTGAACAAGGTAAAATTCACCTCCAACTTGATCAAGTTTTCCTACTTTTCTTAGTGAAGATGAGACAGTAAGAAGATCAATTGGCTGTGAGTCATGAAAAAGATTATGAATCGATTCAAAAATAAATTGATGGGCTTTTTTATAAAAAGCCTCAGGCTGTAATAAGTCAATAACTTCGTCTACACCTTTTTTGTCAATTAGCATAGCTCCCAGAACAGCTTCTTCTAAATCTATTGCTTGTGGGGGTATTTTTCCCTTTTGTAGATTTATTACAGTTGGTTCAATAATTTTTTTTAGCCCTTCAGGATTCTTCTTTTCCATCGGACTAAAATAAATAATTTTATTTATGATAACACAAAATGATTATCCCCAATCTATGTAATAAAGATGTTTATAAGTAATAAGTTTTTGTTAAAAACTCGTAATTATTCTAAAACATTCCCCATCCCAATAAACTTTTTACGGCGATGATCCACCCGAGATTTTGAATCAATTTTAGAAGTTTCTTTAAATGCTGTTAGAATTTCTTTTTTTACATTTTTGAATGTAGTTTCTCTGTCGTAGTGTGCACCTCCTAATGGCTCTTTAATAATTTTATCTATTAGTTTATTTTGTAACATGTCTTTCGAAGTCAATTTTAAAGCTTCGGCAGCTGTCTCTTTGTGCTCCCAACTTCTCCACAATATTGATGAGCATGATTCAGGAGATATAACAGAGTACCAAGTATTTTCAAGCATAAGTATTTTATCCCCCACACCAATACCTAAGGCTCCTCCTGAAGCACCTTCTCCAATAATAACAACAAAAATTGGGACTGACAATGACATCATTTCATAAATATTTCTTGCAATTGCCTCTCCCTGTCCCCTTTCTTCTGCCTCCAAACCAGGAAAGGCACCGGGAGTATCTATAAAAGTAACTATAGGGATATCAAATTTATTAGCTGATTTCATTAATCTTAGGGCTTTACGATATCCTTCAGGATTTGCCATTCCAAAATTTCGGTATTGCCTAGTTTTTGTGTTGTAGCCTTTCTGGGTTCCAATAAACATAAATGATTGATTTTCTATTTTACCAAGGCCTCCAACCATTGCTTTATCGTCAGCTATATTACGGTCACCATGAAGTTCTAAAAAAGTTCCGTTTGTTAATGAGTTGATATAATCCAAAGTGTAAGGTCTCGAAGGGTGACGGGATAATTGAACTCTTTGCCAAGCTGTCAAATTGCCGTAAATTTCTTTTTTAACTTTTTCAAGTTTTTTTTCAATTTGAAGGCAGGTATCAGAAACATCAATATTACTTTCTGAACCAATTAATTTGCATTTTTCAAGTTGTTCATGCATCTCCTTTACTGGTAATTCAAATTCTAAATATTCCATACACAATAATTATAAAACAAATGTAAAAATTCTTTACAATTAGAATTAAATTATTTTAAGCTCTTCTCTACTCTTCTTTTATTGTAGATGGAATTCAGATAAATTGATGACAAAACTATAAAAAATCCAATATAAAAGTTTAAACTTAAAAAAGCTTCATCCTTCCAAATTAAAATAGATAAAATTATACCGTAGATTGGTTCAAGATTGATTATCATCATAACAGTAAAAGAAGAAAGATATCGCAAGACTTTTATCGATACATTGAAAGCATAGGTCGTACAAATAAATCCTAAAATTAAAATCCATAACAAATCGTTACCTTTCAACTCGAAATCTGATGGTTTATATCCATTTGTTATAAGATAAAAAATTAAACAAACCACTCCTCCTATTAATAATTCGTAAAAGGATAATGTCATAAAATTATTTTCTCTTACTAAGGTGCGATTAAGAATTGTAAATAAGGATGATAAAAAAGCTGAAAATAATGCAATGGTAATTCCTATTAAATGCTGTAATTCAGCTCTATAAATTATAATAACACCTATGATTGTAATGCATCCAAAAAAAATCTCATAGTGTGATATCTTTTTCCTATTATAAATTGGATCAATTAATGCTGTTATTAAAGCTCCAGCTGACATCATACTCAAAGTGATAGAAATCGTAGATATTTTAATTGCATAAAAAAAAGTCATCCAATGTGCACCTATAATTATTCCAGAAAAAAAGACTTTTTTTAAAAACTTTTTATTTACCCTAAAATGAGTTGGATTAATAACCAAAAGCAAAATAGCCAAACCTAGAGCACCAATCAACATTCGATAAATTACAATTGGCAAGGCTTGTAGAGAAATTAGCTCACCTAATATAGACGTGAACCCATATAGAAAAACGATGAAATGATATAAAAGTAAATTTTTTTTTCTATCGTTTAGCATGACGCAATAAAAAGAAAGCTAAAAAACCAAAAAGAATTAGAGGCAACCAGGCTGCTAGAAATGGAGAAAAGGTTGATTTATTGACCATTACACCAAAAATCTTATCAAAAAAAATAAAAAGAAACCCTAAACTTATACCAAATGCCAAATTAACACCCATACCACCTCTTCGTTTAAAAGAAGAAACAGCAACAGCAATTAAAGTCAAAATAAATGATGAAATCGGGATACTCCACCTTTTGTGTCGAGTTAACAAATGATTATTTATAAGAGAAGATCCTCTTTGTTTTTCTTCATAAATAAATTTATTTAGCTGACCATAAGTTAGTGTTTCAGCTATATAATTCACAGGCGCTAAGTCATTAATTCTAAAATCAAATATTGTGTCTTTTCTTAAAATATCCTCGTATATCTCTTGATCTCCATTAAATATTCTTTTCTTGTAACCAGATAATCTGAAAATACTATCTTTTTCAATCCAACGGATCCTTCTTGCAGCAATTTTGAATTTTAAATTATTTTGATCAAAGTGTTCTAAAGTAAAATTTGACGCTTGTTTGCGAACAGGGTCATAATTATTTACATAGATATATTCATTTTCATTGATTTGTAAATATACTTTATCAGTATCTCTAGCTTCTTTTTTGACTAAATACTTGTAGCGAAAATCATTAAATCCCTTGTTTGATTTAGGTACAATAAACATTCCGGATAAAAATGAAAAAACAGCAATAATTGATGCGCTAATTAAAAAGGGTCTTAAATATCTAAAAAAAGAGATACCCGAACTTAAAATTGCTATAATTTCGGAGTTATTAGCCAGTTTTGACGTAAACCAAATAACTGAAAGAAACAAGAAAATGGGAAAAAGAAGATTTGCAAAATACCATGTAAAATCAATATAGTATTCCAAAATGCTACTTAGTGGTACTTCTTTTTCTTTCAGCTTATCAACTTTTTCTGCAATATCAACCATTATTCCAATAGGAATAAACAACAAGATCATTACCAAGAATGTACCTATATAGCGTTTAATAATATATAAATCAATTTTTTTCAATTATAATCGTTGATGCATATTTTTTACCATTTTTTCTTTCCAGCTATGAAAGCTTCCGTCTAATATATGCTTTCTAGCCTCGCGAACCAACCACAAATAAAAACTCAAATTATGAAGTGATAATATCTGTTTTCCAAGCATTTCATTAACACTAAATAAATGCCTTACATATGCTTTAGAATAATCCCTATCAACATAGGAATATTCAGAACTGTCTAACGGGGAAAAGTCATTTTGCCATTTTTTATTTTTTATATTGATAGTTCCCTTTGACGTAAACATCATTCCATTTCTTCCATTTCTTGTTGGCATAACACAATCAAACATATCTATTCCTAGGGCAATATTTTCTAATAAATTTATTGGAGTACCAACGCCCATCAAATAACGAGGTTTATTTTTTGGAAGTACTTCACAGACAGCATTTGTCATTGCATACATTTCATCTGCTGGTTCTCCAACCGATAAACCGCCTATTGCATTTCCAAAAGTATTTTGTGAAGCAACAAAATGAGCAGATTCTTTCCTAAGTTCTGAAAAAACACTTCCTTGAACAATTGGAAAAAGAGTTTGCTCATGTTCATATTTAGGGGGTAGTCTATAATGCTCATCTAAGCATCTTTTTAACCATCTATGTGTTCTTTCCATAGATTGCTTGGCATATTTATAGTTACAGGGGTATGGGGTGCACTCATCTAGAGGCATTATGATATCAGCTCCTATATTTTTTTGAATTTTAACAACCTTTTCTGGTGTAAACAAGTGATAAGAGCCATCTATATGAGACTTAAATTTTACACCCTCTTCTTTAATTTTTGTATTTGCAGAGAGTGAATAAACCTGATATCCACCTGAGTCTGTTAAAATTGGTCGATTCCAGCCCATAAATTTGTGAAGCCCTCCTGATTTTTTAATTGTAGACATACCAGGCCTTAAATACAAATGGTAAGTATTTCCTAAAATTATCTCAGCATCAACATCTTTTTGCAATTCTTTTTTATGAATCCCTTTAACAGTTCCTAAAGTTCCAACTGGCATAAAGATGGGAGTTTTGATCACACCATGGTCAGTAATTAATTTTGCTGCTCTCGCATTTGTTTTATTATCAGATTTTGTAAGTTGGAATTTCATTAGTTGCAAATATAATATGTTAATTAAAGAAAGATGACCTATATTATGATTGTTAATTACTTAATGAAATATCATAAGAAAATTTGGAAATTGACCTTTGATAATGCTTTGACATAAGTTACATTTGCTCGGTATGATAGATTTAGATTTTTTAGAAAGTTTAACAACCCAAGTCAGAAGAGATATTCTTAGAATGGTCCACAAAGTAAATTCAGGGCATCCTGGGGGGTCATTAGGTTGTGCTGAACTTTTTGTTGTACTTTACTTTAATCAAATGGAATATTCTCTACCATTTTCTATGGATGGAAAAAACGAAGACTTATTCTTTTTATCCAACGGACATATTTCACCAGTTTTCTACAGTGTCTTAGCTAGAAAAGGATTTTTTCCAGTGAATGAACTTAACTCATTTAGGCATATAAATTCTAGATTACAAGGACATCCCACGACACATGAAGGTCTCCCTGGAATTAGAATTGCATCAGGCTCACTTGGACAAGGTCTTTCAGTTGCAATAGGAGCTGCTTTATCAAAAAAACTAAATAACGACCCAAAAACTATCTATGTATTATTGGGTGACGGCGAATTGCAAGAGGGGCAAAATTGGGAAGCTATTATGTTTGCAGCAGCTAAAAAAATTGATAACTTGATTGCAGTAGTTGATTTGAACGGTAAACAAATTGACGGGAGTACTGATGATGTTCTTCCGATGGGTAGTTTGAAAGATAAGTTTAAAGCTTTTGGTTGGCAAGTTTATGAGATTGAGAATGGAAATTCCATACCACTACTTATTAAAAAAATTGAACTTGCCAAATCAAAACTTGGTTTCAAAAAACCAATTATGCTATTAATGAAAACAGAAATGGGAAATGGCGTTGATTTTATGATGCATACACATGCATGGCATGGAAAAGCTCCAAATGATGAACAATTATCAATCGCATTAAGCCAAAACAAAGAGACACTTGGGGATTACTAATATCTAAAATCTAAATGAAAGTATATTCAAATCTTGGAAATAAAGATACGCGTTCAGGTTTTGGAGAGGGATTAGCTGAGCTAGGAAGAATTAATCCCAATGTTGTTGCACTGTGTGCAGATCTTGTTGGATCTTTAAAGATGCAAAAATTTATTGATGAAAATCCCGAACGTTTTTTTCAGGTCGGAATAGCCGAGGCAAACATGATGGGGATTGCGGCTGGTTTAACAATAGGAGGTAAAATTCCCTTTACTGGTACATTTGCTAATTTTTCCACAGGACGTGTTTACGACCAAATAAGGCAATCTATTGCATATTCAAATAAGAATGTCAAGATATGCGCCTCACACGCTGGCATAACTCTTGGAGAAGATGGAGCTACGCACCAAATACTAGAGGATATTGGACTAATGAAAATGATTCCTGGGATGGTTGTGATAAATCCATGTGATTTTAACCAGACAAAACTTGCAACTATATCTATAGCAAGACATAAAGGCCCTGTTTATTTGCGATTTGGACGACCCTCTGTTCCTAATTTTACAACAAAAGATCTTAGTTTTAAAATAGGTGAAGGAATACTTCTCAAGCCAGGTTATGATGTAACAATTGTAGCGACAGGTCACCTTGTCTGGGAGGCCTTACAGGCTTCAATTGAATTAAAAAATTATGGTGTTGACTCAGAGGTGATTAACATACATACTATAAAACCTCTAGATGAAAAAATTATATTAAAATCTGTCCGAAAAACAGGATGTATTGTAAGTGCTGAGGAACACAACTACATAGGCGGCCTGGGTGAAAGTATTTCGGGTTTACTTGCAACAAATTATCCAGCTCCCATGGAATTTGTCGCTATACAAGATACTTTTGGAGAATCTGGGACACCAGTAGAACTAATGGCAAAATATGGGTTAAACAAAGACGCCATTATTCGTAAAGTTTTAAAAATAAAAAAGCGTACCTAAAAAATTATGAACCAAATTAATAAATATTTTTATCTAATTATTTTGATATCAACAGTAGCCTTTTCCCAATTTGAATATGGAATTAAAGGTGGTGTAAATATAACTGCCTCAGGTCAAATTAAAGATGCAATAATAGATTTGTCTTCAAAAGATAAAATAAAAGAAAACCTTACAGGATATTTTTTTGGTGGTTATTCTTCTCTAAAATTATTATTTTTTTACATAAGACCTGAGTTTCAATTTTCGATTCAAAACAGAAATTTCAATTCTTTAAAATTAAATCAATCCAAACTAGAATTACCGGTTTCTTTAGGATTCAAATTATTGCCAATACTAAGCGCATTTGGCGGACCAAATTTTCAATTTAATTTTAAACCAAAAATTGATGAGATTGAATTATCTGAAATTCAAGAGAAAACAGATTTAGGACTTCATTTAGGTATTCGGTTTCATTTTGGTCCATTAAATGCTGACATTAGGTATGACAGAGGTCTAAATGCAAATGAATTATCTCTCCTAGATAAAGGTAATATTCCAATCAGCGGGACTATTGATCTCCAGTCAAATATTTGGAGCGTTGGATTGTCATATAAATTATAATTAATCGGCGTCCAGATAGTCGACTAATCCGTCATCGTCAGTATCATCAGGTAAACCATCTCCGTCATTATCATACTCAAACCCTGAAAGTATTCCATCTCCATCATGATCTGTTTTTTTAACTAAATATAAATTGATTATGAAAATTAATGGTGAATATTCTGGTATAGCACCAGAGTTATTATTATAATATCCAAGTCCTGAAGGCATAAATATAATTCCTTGCCCATAATTAGAAAATGTTGCTATGTTATTCTGATCAACAATAAACTCACCTGACTTAAAGACCCCGAGTCCTTCTCTGAAGCCTCTTACTACCGTTGTTAAATCAAACCAAATTGGTTCAAAGGATCTATCAAATTGACTTTTATTTAACAAAATACCTTTATATGAAACGTAGGTGGAATCCGCTCTTGACGGTGATTGGCCAGATCCTTCTTTTGCAATAAGAGTATAGATTGGGTGGTTTATTAAATCACCACTCGAGGTCTTTACTTTTACATATTGTTTTACTACTTGATCAATTAAGGGTTTTTTTCCAGAGTTGGATTGCAATAAAGAGTCAATTTTTATCTCTACTGAACTATCGCTATCGTGGAATTCGTCATAATTATAGTAATGTGAAGATAAAAATTCTTCTAATTCTATTTCTTCCCTAGAGACTTGTTCAGCAACATCCCTAGGAGGTTCAACTACATTTTCTTCTTTCTTGCATGAAAAAAATGAAATGAAAAGAATTAAAAAGCTTGCATATGTTTTTTTCAAGAATCAAATATTTTTAATATCGAAGATACAATTTTACTTTATTTTTGCTTTTTTCTTAAATTAGAGTTATAGGAATGCGTGTTGATCAATTTTTGTGGTGTGTTCGAAAATTTAAATCAAGAAATTTAGCTAGCATTTCTTGTAAAAAAAGTGATGTAAAAGTAAATAACAAAATAATTAAGCCTTCTAAAGGAATTCTAATTGCTGATAAAATCAAGATACGGAAAAATCAGGTTTGGAGGGAATATAAAATTATCGCCTTTCCTAAAAACCGAGTAGGACCAAAATTAGTTAATCTTTATTTTAAAGAAATAACGGACAAAAGCATAATAGAAAAGGAAAATATCAAAAAGTTTTCCTTTGGGATAAAAAGGGACTCTGGAAAAGGTAGACCAACAAAAAAAGAGCGCAGGGAAATTGATGGTCTAGATTTGAAAAACTAATAACAATTTAAATTACTTTGAATCTTGGAATCATTAGGCAATAAAATCAAAAACTTAAACGACATACACTCGAGTATAGAAAGAATTGCTCATCAGATTTATGAAAATAATTTTGAAGAAGAAATAATTTACGTTGTGGGTATTGGAAAAAAAGGAAAGAGACTTAGCTCATTAATAGGTAAATCGTTATCATCAATTAGCGATTTAGAAGTTCAATTCGTAACTTTAGAAATTGATAAAAAAAATCCTCTCAATAATATAAAATCTGATAAAGCCATAGATGAACTTAAAAATAGTTCTATTGTAGTGGTGGATGATGTCTTAAATACTGGAAGTACATTAATATATGCAGTATCCTATTTTTTAAAAGTTCAAGTTAAGTCAATTAAAACTGCGGTAATGGTAAATCGAAATCATAAAAAGTTCCCGATTAAAGCTGATTTTAAAGGAATTTCACTGTCAACAACAATAAACGAACATATAAGTGTTATTTTAGAAGGTCCTGATGCAGGGATTTATTTAACCTAACGTTTTAATAATTTCATTTGCTACTGCATTAACTGTTTTTTTATCAGTATATATTTTTTTTTCAGATTTTTCATAAAAAAAATTCCGTTCTAACAAATGTTTCCCAATGAATTCTTTAATCTCCATCTCCTCAATTAAATGTGAAATTAAGGGGCGTTTAATTTTTGATTTTTTAAGTCGTTCATGTATTGTGTTAATCGTCGCCTTTAAAAAAAATGTTTTTGTTTCATTAATTGAATTTAAAAAATCAATTGTATCAAAATAACATGGCGTCCCCCCACCCAAAGAAACAATTAGATTTTTTTTTATTGTAATAATATTCTCAAGCGACTTACGCTCAATTTGACGGAAATAAAGTTCGCCTTTGGTTTTGAAAATATTTTCCACACTGGTTCCATATTTTATTTCAATATAGTTATCTAAGTCATAGTAGTCATAATTTAGCTGTTCATGAAGCTTTCTGCCAACAGCAGATTTACCAGATGCCATATAACCTACCAAAATGATTTTTTTCAAACCCATAAAAAAAAATACAGTATAAATTTATATTAAATGAGAATGATAAATTGATATTTGATATTATATTTGCACGCTTTAATGATTCGGTAGCTCAGTTGGTAGAGCATCTCCCTTTTAAGGAG
>CETK01058758.1_pt1 | contig 54832 bp, 53 predicted proteins | sample 361431 | NCBI WGS metagenome assembly CETK01 (sample SAMEA2622452, study PRJEB7988) | marine metagenome | biome: marine biome (ENVO:00000447); feature: surface water layer (ENVO:00002042); material: "saline water (ENVO:00002010), including plankton (ENVO:xxxxxxxx)" | depth 5 m | reverse complement strand
TATAAAAACATTATCTTTAAGACAATTAATTTCTCAGAATTGAGAGCCTATTCCTCTAATAAAGAAATTTTTGATCTTATAGCTAATACCAATACTATTGGATTAGTACCAACTATGGGATCTCTTCATGAAGGGCATTTAACACTAATAAAAAAAGCTATTGCAGAAAATGAAAAAGTAATAGTGTCAATATATGTTAATCCAACTCAGTTTAACAATTTAGATGATTTAGAAAAATATCCCCGAAATCTCGATGAGGACCTATTTAAACTTAAAGACTTTGCTGAGCTTATTGTTTATGCACCAGATGATAATGAATTTTACGGAAAGAAAAAAGAATCAAAAAAATATGATTTTGGAAAAATTACAACTATTATGGAAGGGAAATTCAGACCTGGACACTTTGATGGAGTTGCAACAATTATTGAAAAACTCTTTAAATTATTTCAACCTAAAAATGCCTATTTTGGAGAAAAAGACTACCAACAACTACTTATTATAAAGTCGTTAAATAAAAAGCTTAATTCAAATATTAATATTATTGGTTGCAAAACAATTAGGGAAAATGACGGTTTAGCTATGAGCTCAAGGAACAAGATGATGACAAAAGAAGAAAGAAAAATCGCAGGAAAGATAATTAAGCTTTTATTTTTAGCTCAAGAAATGTATGGAAATACAAATTTAAATCAAATTAAAAATGAAATTATCAATCAAGCAAATTCAATACATGATTTATACCTTGAATATTTTGAAATAATTGATTTTTCAAAGTTTTTTGGAAAATATGATGACACAAATGAAGTAAGAGCATTTATTGCATGTAAAATTGGAAATATCAGACTCATTGACAATATCAAAATAGAAAATTGAAAAAAAAATTAAAAATTATATTACCCCTAACTCTAGGTTTATTTTTTATATATCTAACTGTAAAATTGACTAGTCCCCAAGAGAGAAACTTAATCTGGAACTATATTAAGTCTGCAAAAATTCAATATTTAATTGCAGCAATGAGCCTTGGTGCGTTTGCGGATATTATTAGAGGTATCCGATGGCAATTATTATCAAAAGTTATTGGATATAGATCAAATACACTATCCAGTATTGCAAGTGTTTTTATGTGTTATACATCTAATATGGCAGTTCCAAGGTCAGGAGAATTTGTTCGAGCCACTGTTTTAAGTCAGTATAATAAAATTCCCATCGGAAAAACTCTAGGGACAATAATCGCTGAAAGAATCATAGATGTGTCTATTTCTTTTCTACTATTATCATTAATATGGATACTTCAATATGAAATGATTTTGGAATCATTTTTTGATAGTGAAGTTCTAAATATTATTGATAACAATATAGGGTTGATCGGAATTTTCCTAATAACTATGTTAGCTATAATAATATTCTCTATTTTAAAATTTAGTATTGTAAAAGGATTTGTTAAAAGTGTTATTGAAGGGTTCCTGTCTTTGACAAAATTAAAAAACAAACTATTTCAGTTTTTATTTTACTCATCATTAATTTGGATGTGCTATATTTTAGCATTTTTCGTTATAAAATTTTCTGTACCTGAATTAGGAGTAATAGATAATAGTTTAATTGTTCCTGCATTTATTGTTGGAGTATATAGTATTTCTCTATCAAATCATGGTTTGGGTGTCTACCCTCTTGCTATATCAATATTTCTTCTGAATTTTGGGGTTAATACAGAAATAGGTTTAACATATGGATGGCTTGCTTGGTCATGTCAAGCGATTATAACTTTAATTTTTGGAGGTCTTTCTTTTTTTGTACTACCTTTGCTAAATACAAGTGATTGAAATGGAAAAAATTATTAAACAATTTTTATCAGAAGTAAATCAAAAAAACCAAAATGAGCCTGAATTTATGCAGGCTGTTACTGAGGTTGCTGAATCTGTTATACCATATATTGTTACTAAAGATATTTACTATGGTCAAAATATTTTATTAAGAATGGTTGAACCTGAAAGAGTAGTATCTTTTAGAGTTGCGTGGATAGACGATAAAGAAGAAATTCAAGTAAATAGAGGATATAGAATTGAGATGAATTCTGCAATTGGCCCATATAAAGGTGGCCTTAGATTCCATCCTACAGTTAATTTAAGTATACTTAAATTCTTAGCATTTGAACAAGTTTTTAAGAATGCCTTAACTACCCTTCCTATGGGAGGAGGAAAAGGTGGGTCAGATTTCAATCCAAAGGGTAAATCTGATACTGAAGTTATGCGATTTTGTCAAAGCTTTATGACAGAATTGTTTAGACATATTGGACCAAATAAGGATATTCCTGCAGGAGATATAGGTGTAGGGGGTAGAGAAATTGGGTATTTATTTGGGCAGTATAAGAGGTTGAAAAATGAATTTTCCGGTGTTTTAACAGGGAAAGGTGTATCATGGGGAGGATCTTTAATTAGACCTGAAGCAACTGGTTATGGAGTAGTCTACTTTATTGACGAAATGCTTAAGGTTAACAATGATAGTCTAAAAGGAAAGTTAGTTTCCATATCTGGATCTGGAAATGTTGCACAATATGCAACTGAAAAATGTATTGATCTCGGTGCCAAGGTTATTAGTTTGTCTGACTCTTCTGGTTTTATATATGATAAAAATGGAATTAATAAAGAAAAACTTGATCATGTAATGGATCTCAAAAATATCAAGAGAGAGAGAATCTCAGCTTATGTTAAAAAATATACCAATGCTGAATTTCATGCAAACAAAAACCCATGGATGTTAAAATGTGACATTGCTATACCATGTGCCACTGAAAATGAATTAAACTTAAAAGATGCCAAAATACTCTTAAAAAATGGTTGTAAAACAATAGGTGAAGGTGCTAACATGCCGTGCACTGCAGAAGCTGTTAACTTATTTACTAAAAATAAGATTTTGTATGCTCCTGGCAAAGCTTCTAATGCTGGAGGTGTAGCTGTTTCAGGACTTGAAATGGCTCAAAACTCACTTAGATATACCTGGTCAAGAGAAGTTGTAGATGGTAAATTAAAAGAAATAATGTCTGATATACATTCTTCATGTTTGAAATATGGTACTAACAAAGATGAAGTAAATTATGTAAAAGGCGCAAATATCGCAGGCTTCGTAAAAGTTGCTGATGCAATGCTCGCTCAAGGTGTAGTGTAAATTAAATGCCAAACTCAAGAGCCTTAGTAATAAAATCAATCAAAAACGGTGAAAGTAGTTTAATAGTAACTTGCTATCTTGAAAAATTTGGCCTTAAATCCTTCATAGTTAAAGGCGTCTATGGTGTGAAAAAGTCAAAGTTTAATAAGTCACTTTTTTTTCCTCTAAATATACTTAGTATAAATTTTAATGACAATAACAAAAGTTTAAGTTATCTTAAGGAGGCTAAATCTGAAATATTTTTTGAAAGTCTTTATTTTAATATTGAAAAAAGCTCGATAATTATTTTTATATCTGAAGTTTTAAATAGTGTATTAAAAGAAGATACAGGCCACAATAAAGATTTATTTAATTTTATTATAAGCTCTCTCTTATGGTATGATAAAATAAAAACTTGTAATAGTTTTCACATTAAATTTATGGTTGAACTCACTAAGTTTATTGGTTTTTATCCAAATATCGAGCAAGAAGATGATGAGTTTTTTTGCCTGATTTCGGGTAGTTCATCTAATGCTAAACCAAAAGAAAAACATATTTCTGGAAAGGAATTTAAATTATTTAAACAAATTTTAGGCACGAATTTTGAGGATTTATCTATAATTGAGATTGATAATAAGTTAAGAATAAAGATGCTTAATTATATAATTGATTATTATTCTTTACATTTACAATTGTTCAAAACACCAAAATCAATTGATGTTTTTGCTAAAATTTTTAGATAAGCTTACTTTTAAATTTAGTTTAGCTATTGTTACGTTCTTTTTTTTTAACCTTTCAAATGCCCAAAAGGTATTTGTTAAGGATAATAATACAGATGAAAACCTTCCAGATGTAATTATTTTTAACGAAAACAAATCAAAGTCAATAATTACAGATATAGATGGAGCGGTTGATTTAGAATTATTCTCTGATAATGAAAGAATTTATTTTCAATTACTAGGATATTCGACTTTTGAAAAATTAAAAAGTGAAATTTTAGAGGGTAATATCATTTATCTCACAGAGGAAAGTCAAAACCTAGATGAGATAATCCTCTCTGTTGCAAGATCAGAATCTAATGTTAATCAAATCGCTGAAAAAGTGTCAGTTATAAAATCTGAAGATTTTTTTTTAACTTCTCCATCAACTGGTGCAGAGTTACTTGAGCTAAGTCCTGGAGTAAGGATTCAAAAGAGTCAAGGAGGGGGTGGTAGTCCTGTAATAAGGGGGTTTGAAGCTAACAGAGTGCTTATAGTAGTTGACGGTGTTAGAATGAATAATGCTATATATCGTTCAGGGCATTTACAGAACTCTATTACTATTGATCCAAATAATATTGAAAGAGCTGAGGTGATTTTTGGGTCCTCATCTGTTGGATATGGCTCTGATGCTTTAGGTGGAGTTATACATTATTATACTAAAAACCCCACACTTAAAGACTCTGAAAAAATAAAGTCAAGTTTTTCCACTAATTATACCTCAGCAAACAAAGGAATTACAAATAATTTTATTACAAATTATAGCAAAGAAAACTGGGGAAGTATTACTTCTTTTACGGTATCAAGATATGGAGACATAAAGATGGGAGATCGGAGAAATCATGGATTTGAAGACTGGGGAAAAAATCAGCTTTATTCAAGAAACTCTAGATATTCTTTTTATGAAAACCCATCTATAAATGATGAGGAAAACTTACAAAAGAACACTAACTATAGTCAAGTTGATTTATTCCAAAAATTTTTATTTAAACTTGGCGATACAAACCTATTAAATCTAAATATTCAGTTTTCTGAGTCTAGTGATATTGATAGATATGATCAACTTAGTATAATAAAGGATAACTCTCTTAAGTTTAGTGAGTGGTACTATGGTCCTCAAAAAAGAGTTTTGATCTCACCTAGCTTAAAAATTTTTCCAAATAGGAAATTTATGAAAAAGGGAGTAATTACTCTTGGATTTCAGAAAATAAACGAAAGCAGAATAAAAAGAAAATTTAACTCTTTAAATAGAACACATCAAATAGAGGATCTAAAAGTATTTAGTTTAAATGGTGATTTTGATACATCGTTAGATAATGGCCATTCACTATCATATGGAATTGAATCTACTTACAATTACAATTATTCAAAGGCTTTCAGTCAGACATTAGAAACTTCAGGAACAGAAGTTGTAGGTCTAAGTGAAAAAGTTGCGATTCCAACAAGATATCCTAGCGATGGTAGTTCATACATTAGTTTTGCATCTTATTTAAATTGGTCTTGGAACCTAAGTGAATTTTTTACTTTCAATGTAGGAACTAGAATAACTTTTACCGGACTTAAAGCTAGTTGGAATGATATTATTTCTGTAAATCCACAATTATCAGACGTAGAATTAAACACAAAGGCGTTAACAACCACTATATCAATGAAGCTTAGGCCAAGCAAAAAAATTCAAATAAATACCGTATTGTCAAGCGGATTTAGAAATCCAAATATTGATGATATGGGGAAAATAAGAGAAAACAACGGACTTCTTGTTGTCCCAAACACCTTTCTTAAACCAGAGTATGCATATAACTTAGATCTTGGCATTGATTTTAAATCTTCAGATAATTCTAACTATATGTCTCTTAGAGGTTTTAGTACTATTATATCAAGACATATAGGTAGAGCTCCATATGTTGTTTTTTCAGATATAACTACCCCTGATTTATCAACAATAATGTATAATGATGATGAAGTATTAACAGTTGCTAATAAAAACCTAGGAAATAGATTCATCCACGGATTTTCATTCGATGGATTTTCAAAAATTTACAACAACATAAAGCTTGATTATAGTCTTACATACACTCAAGGAGATAATAATGAAAGTTATGGTCCTCTTCCATCAATTTCTCCATTATTTGGGTCTTTGTCTTTAAGTTACCTAAAAAAGAATTTTAATGTAAAAATGCTTTTTAATTTCAGTGACTCAAAAGAAGCTAGTGAATATAGTTTTGGAGGTGAAGATGGTCTTGATGAAACACCTGCAAGAATTACTAATGAAGGCTTAATATATTTAGGTATGCCAAAATGGTCAGATTTTTCAATTTTTGTTGCAAATAATATATCAAATAAAATAATCTTAAGGCTTGCTATCACAAATATTTTTGACAACCATTACAGAACTTTTGCTTCAGGAATTTCTGAGGCTGGAAGGTCACTTCAAGTTGGTTTAAATTTAAAATTATAACTTAATTATTTGACTTTTATTTAAGCTAAAATCATTAATTTCGCCTTTAATCAAAGTACAATGGGTTTTAGAGAGTCAAAAGAATTTTCACTTCAATCAGCTTCCAAAGAGGTTCGTGACTTTTGGGTAAAAAATGATATATTTTTAAAATCATACAGTAAAAAAAACAGCCCTAATTTTACTTTTTTTGAGGGACCACCTTCTGCTAACGGGAAACCTGGAATTCATCATGTTATGGCCAGGACTATCAAAGATGCTTTTTGTAGATACAAAACATTGAAAGGGTTCAATGTAAAGAGGAAAGCCGGATGGGATACTCACGGCCTACCAGTAGAACTAGGTGTTGAAAAAGAATTGGGTATTTCAAAAGATGATATTGGAAACAGCATCTCGATATCAGAGTATAATGAAGCATGTAAAGCTGCAGTCATGAAGTATACTTCAGATTGGGAATCTTTAACAGAAATTATGGGGTACTGGATTGACCTCTCTGATCCATACGTAACTTATAATTCTAAATATATGGAGACAGTTTGGTGGATTATAAGTAAAATTCACGAGAAGAAACTATTGTACAAAGGATATACAGTTCAACCCTATTCACCTAAAGCAGGTTCAGGACTGAGCACACATGAACTTAACCAACCAGGAGCCTACAAAAACATAAATGACACATCTGTAACTGCACAATTTAATTGTGTCATAGACAGTCTCCCTGACATGTTTAAAAAATACTATCCATTTTCATTTCTTGCTTGGACTACAACTCCATGGACCTTACCTTCAAATACAGCTCTAACTGTTGGTCCAAAAATTGAGTACTCATTTATAAAGACTTTTAATCAGTATACAAAAAAGAAAATAACCATTGTCATGGCTACCGAATTAATTGAAAAAGTATTAACTGGTAAGTTTTTTTGTGTTAAAAATGAAGATGACCTAAATCTTTTTAAAAATAAAGATTCTAAAATACCATATATAATACTTGAGTCATACAAAGGTGTAGACTTTGAGAACATTAGATATGAAAAAATCTGGCAAGAGTCTCCAAATCCTATTGATAATCCTGAAAATGCCTACAGAGTTATAACTGGAGATTTTGTTACAACAGAAGATGGGACAGGTATTGTTCATACAGCGCCAACTTTTGGAGCGGATGATTACAAAGTTGCAAAAACAGCTAAACCTGAGGTCCCACCCCTACAAGTTCTTGACAATAAAGGCAATAAAGTTCCCTTAGTTGACCTAAACGGTAAATTTATTGACGGTATAGGATCTATTAGTGGTAAATATGTAAAAAATGAGTACTATGACGATAACTCAGCTCCAGAAAAGTCAGTTGATGTTGAAATAGCTATAAAATTAAAAGAACAAAACCTCGCATTTAAGGTTGAGAAATATTTACATTCATACCCACACTGTTGGAGAACTGATAAACCAATTTTATATTATCCAATGGAATCTTGGTTCATAAAGATTAGTGAATTATCAGAGAGAATGTTCAAGCTAAACAAAGATGTTAATTGGAAACCTAAATCTACCGGAGAGGGAAGATTTGGTAATTGGCTTAAATCTGCAAATGATTGGAACTTATCTAGATCAAGATTTTGGGGTGTTCCACTTCCAATATGGTCAAACGATGACAACACAGAATATAAAGTTATAGGCTCAGTAGCTGAACTAATAAGTGAGATTAATATTGCAATTGAAAACGGGCATATGGAATCTAATCCATATGCAAGTTTTAAAGTTGATGACATGTCAGAAGAAAATTATGCCAATATTGACCTACATAAAAACTTCGTAGATGATATTATTTTGTGCTCTTCTAAAGGTCTACCTATGAGAAGAGAAAAGGATATTATTGATGTTTGGTTTGAGTCAGGATCAATGCCATACGCTCAAATTCACTATCCATTTGAAAATAATGAATTAATTGATAACAAAAAGAGTTTTCCTGCAGATTTTATTGCTGAAGGAGTAGATCAAACCAGAGGATGGTTTTACACACTTCATGCAATTTCAACATCTGTATTTGATTCAATTTCGTTTAAAAATGTTGTTTCGAATGGATTAGTTTTAGATAAGAACGGTCAAAAAATGTCAAAAAGACTAGGGAATACAATAGATCCTTTTGAAACGATAACTAATTATAGTGCAGATGCAGTTAGATGGTATATGATCTCCAATTCTAATCCTTGGGATAATTTAAAATTTGATAATGATGGTGTAGATGAAGTAAAAAGAAAGTTTTTTGGAACACTCCATAATATTTACAGTTTTTTTAGTCTTTATGCAAATATTGACAAATTTACATATAAAGAGAATGATATAGAATTATCAGAGAGACCAGAGCTTGATAGATGGATTCTTTCCGAATTAAACTCACTAATAAGCAGAGTTGATGACAATTTTGAAAATTATGAATTAACTCCTGCTGCTAGAGACATAAATGATTTTGTCCTAGAAAAATTAAGTAATTGGTATGTTAGATTATCGAGGCGCAGATTTTGGAAAGGAGAATATAATAAAGATAAAGTTTCTGCATATCAAACCCTTTATGAGTGTTTAATTGTGATAAGCAAACTTATTTCATCTATAGCACCTTTTTACTCAGAATACATTTATCAAGAATTAAATAAAACTACAAACAAGGATAAATATGAATCTGTTCACCTTTCGAGTTTTCCAATCAGTTTGCCAGATAAAATAAATTTAAAACTAGAGTCAAAAACTAATAAAATAAGAAGTATCTGTTCATTAGCGCTTTCCATTAGAAAAAAAGAGAAATTAAAAGTAAGACAGCCCTTAAATAAAATAATTATTCCTGTTAAAAATGAAACTGAAAAAAAAGAAATTATAAATGCACAATCTCAAATACATTCTGAAATAAATGTAAAATCAATTGAGTTTCTTGACAATAAGGATTCTCTTCTTATAAAAGAGCTTAAACCCAACTTTAAGTTACTAGGCCCTAAATATGGAAAAATAATTAATAAGATTTCTGAAAAAATCAAAAGTCTTACAGCTGAGGAAATTGAAATTTTTGAGAATACAGGAACAATAGTTTTAAATATTGAAAATGAGCATATCTCCATTTCTACTGATGAAATAGAAGTAAATTATAAAGATATAGAAGGTTTATCTGTAGCAACAAACGGAAAAGAAACAATTGCTTTAGACTTAAATCTAGATGACAATTTAATAAATGAGGGCATTGCCAGGGAAATTGTAAATAGAATTCAAAATATAAGAAAACGTAAAGGTTTGAAAGTTACAGATAAAATAGAAATCAAAATAAGAAAATCATCAAAAATTGAAAAAGCAATAAATGATAATTTAGATTATGTTAAAGGTGAAACATTAGCAATAAAATTATATTTTAGCGAAAGTTTACATGACTCTGAAGATATTAAATTTGAAGACATATCTACAGCCATAACCATAAATAGAGTTAAAAATGAGTAAAAAAACAAAAAACAAATATTCTGATAAAGAATTAGAGGGGTTTAGAAAAATAATTAATCAGAAAATTAAGAAAGCCAAAACAGACCTTGAATTGCTTAAAAGCGCTTACATGAATGACAGTAATAATGGTACTGATGATACATCTCCTACGTTTAAATCATTTGAGGAAGGATCTGAGACAATGTCAAAAGAAGCAAATACGCAGTTAGCACTCAGACAAGAGAAATTTATTCGTGACCTGAAAAATGCACTTGTTAGAATAGAAAACAAAACATATGGGGTCTGCAGGGTGACAGGAAAACTTATTGACAAAAAAAGACTTAAAATAGTCCCCCATGCTACTCTTAGCATTGAGGCTAAGAATATTCAAAATTAATCTTGACTAAGTTGATCAATTTGTTTAGAAATATCAATGCAAAGAAATCGATAATTTTAATTTCAACACTTGTTCTCATTGATCAATTGGTAAAGATATTTATTAAGCTTAATTATCCTCTTACAATTTATGGGGAATTGCCAATTATTGATCTTGGATTTTTTAAATTACTATTTATTGAAAATAAAGGGATGGCTATGGGTGCAAGATTAAATAACATAATACCTTTCCTAGACGAAAATACAGCTAAATTAATTTTAACATTTTTTAGGATTTTTGCCTGTATAGGAATATTTTTTTGGTTAAGAAGTATTATAATGAGAAAGGGTTCACAGTTATTAATTTTCTGTATATGTTTAATATTTGCCGGTGCTATTGGTAACTTAATTGATTCTATTTTTTATGGTGTCATATTTTCATCTAGTTTAGGACAAGTTGCAACATTATTCCCTGAGGTGGGTTATGCCCCTCTTTTCTATGGAAGTGTTGTTGATATGATTCAGTTTCCTCTTGCAACCTGGAATTGGCCAGATTGGTTCCCTTATATTGGTGGTGAAGAATATACTTTTTTTGAATATGTATTTAATTTTGCTGATTCTTATATAAGCACAGGTGTTATTATATTATTAATATTTAATAAGAAAGTTTCTTTTTAATAAAAATTATATAAAGTCCTAGGTGTAATTACTTTATTAATTAGAATATCATGCATGTTTATGTCTTGGATGTTATTGACAGGATCAAATAACGAGAGGCCAATCTTTAGAGTATCTTTTTCAACAGTAGCTAAAAACTTATCATAATATCCTCCTCCATATCCAACTCTATGTCCATTTTTGTCAAAAATTAGAAGTGGAACAATGACGACCTGAATTTTTTTAACATCAAATAGCTTTGACTCAATTGGTTCTCTTATTCCATAATTGTTAGTTTTATACTTTGAATTATAGTTGATCTCATGATGAATGAGTTGGTTATTATGAATTTTAGGGACTACTATTCTTTTGTTAATTGATAATAAATATTTGAAAATTTTATCAGTTGAAACTTCTTTGTTAAGTTCATTTGATAGGTAAATATGAAAGAATGTTTCACTAAAAATATCTAATGTTTTAAAAGTTTCAAAAATTCTGTCACTTGATTCTTTTAACTTCTCTTTTCTTATTTTTACCCGTTCTTTTCTGTAAAAATTACGTAAGATTTTTTTTGTGTTATTCATTCTATAATTAATATAAAATAAAAATAGGTTTAATTTTACATAAGTGAAAGAATCAAAACTTCATGCTCAATCAAAGTCTTTACCAGAATTACCTGGTGTATATCAATTTTATGATAATAATAAAATTATATATATAGGTAAAGCAAAAAATCTAAAAAAAAGAGTTTCATCATATTTTACTAAAAAACATGACAGTAAGAAAACCCGTTTATTGGTAAAAAATATCAGAAAAATTGAAAAAATTATTGTTGATACTGAGATGGATGCTTTGTTACTGGAAAACAATTTAATTAAAAAATATCAACCTAAATATAACATTCTACTTAAAGATGATAAATCATATCCGTGGATTTGTATTGTTGAAAATCCTATTCCAGATATTTTTTACACAAGAAAAATTGAAAAGAGAAGAGGTGAATATTATGGTCCATTTTCAAATGTTTATAGTGCACGTTTTTTAATTAAGCTAGTCAAAGATATATACCCTTTTTTAAATCATGAATTAAATCATTTAATTAAAAAAGAGACAGATCAAAGTATTAAAAATAAGTTTTTTGAAAACATAAAGTCGATAAGATACCTTATCAAAGGTAATTTTAGAAAGTCAATTGATGAGTTAAAAGAAAAAATGAAATCTTATTCAAGAGAACTTGAGTATGAAAAAGCTCAGGATATGAAAGAGAAGATCGAAATCCTACAAAATTACCAGTCAAAGTCTACTATAGTAAACTCAAGAATAAGTGATATAGATGTATTTGCTATAATATCTGATGAGTCATATGCGTTTATAAACTATTTACAAATTTCATATGGAGCTGTAATAAGATCTTTTACCTTGGATGTAAAGAAAAGATTAGAGGAGACTGATAGAGAAATTTTAAGATTGGCTGTCATTGAGTTAAAACAAAGATTTCAATCTCAAAGTAAAGAAGTTATTGTACCATTTAAAATAAACCTACCAAAACCACTAAAAGTGACTATTCCAAAAACAGGTGATAAAAAAAAGTTAGTTGATCTTTCTGAAAGAAATGCAAAGTTTTATAGAATTGACAAACTAAAACAAATAAAAATTATAGATCCCGAGGAACACGGAAATAGGATTATAATGCAGGCAAAAAAAGATCTTAAGTTAAAAGAAATTCCAGTTCAAATCGAATGTTTTGATAACTCAAACCTAATGGGGACGAACCCTGTTGCATCATGTGTTGTTTTTAAAAATGGTAAGCCGTCTAAAAAAGACTACAGGCATTTTAAAATTAAAGGTATTGAAGGGCCTGATGATTTTGCCTCAATGGAACAAGTAATTTTCAGAAGGCTGAAGAGATTAAGAGATGAAAATAAGTCTTTACCAAATTTAATAATTGTAGATGGTGGTAAAGGACAATTATCCTCTGGTATTAAAAGTCTGAAAAGGTTAAATCTTCAAAGAAAAGTTGCAATAATAGGAATTGCTAAGAGACTTGAAGAAATATTTAAACCTGGAGATAAAATTCCACTATACATAGATAAAAAGTCCGAAACTTTAAAATTAATTCAACAACTAAGAAATGAAGCGCATAGATTTGCTATCAATTTTCACAGAGATCGAAGAAGCAAGAATGCCTTAAAGACTGGGATTGATGAACTTAGCGGGGTTGGTCCTGTTTTAAAAGATAAATTATTAAATAAATACAAATCATTTTCTAGACTTAAGAAAGCTAAAGAAGAAGATTTAATTAAATTTTTGGGACAAAATCGAGGTAGATCAATTTTTAATCAATTAAGAAATTAATTTTAATTAATTTTGAATTGAAAAATGAAAATTGCTCTACTATATTTCCATATTTTAGCTTTTAGCATAAACATAACCTTTAGTCAATCAATTAATAAAGATTTTGAGGCTTTCAAATCAGGAGAGAGCTTAGAGTATAGGGTGCACTATGGTATTTTTAATGCAAGCTACGCTTCGCTGAAATTATCTAACGATACATTAAATAAAAATACACTTTTAGCTTCTGGATATGGTAAAACAATTGGACTAGCAAGACTATTTTTTAAAGTTGAAGATTATTATAGTAGTCTGTTCAATTCAAATAATGTTGATCCAATTATTTTTAAACGAAATATTTATGAGGGAGGTTACACGAAAAATTTAGAGGTAGAGTTTGATTCAATTTTAAATAAAGCAACAGTCAACAATATTAAGAATGGAACAATTGAAGAATTTAAAACTAAAGAAAATGTTCAAGATCTAATATCGTCACTATATTATTTAAGAAAACACTTTTCCGAAAAAAATATAAAAGTTGGAGAGTTTTTTAATATTAATATGTTCTATGACAATAAAAACAGAGAACTAGCTCTTAAATTTCTTGGTAAGGATATAATTAATACTAAATATGGAAAAATTGAATGCTTAAAATTTATGCCTGCTACAAATAGAAGTAGAATTTTTAAAGGCGAAGGAAGTATAACAATTTGGCTTACAAATGATAAAAATAGAATACCAATAAGAGTCAAGGCAGATCTTTTAGTTGGTTCTATAAAAGCTGACCTTGAAAGATATTCCGGAGTGGCAAATCCCTTTGAGATTATAATTAATAGATAATGATAAAAAAACAATTATATCCTTATTTATTTTTAATTTTCATAATAACTTCATGTAGTTTAAAAAGTGATGCTATTGTTGAAGTACAAGAAATTAAATTTAAGTTTGGATTTGATGAAAGTGAGTATATTTTTGAAGAGAAAAAAGTAAGGCGGGGAGATACATTTGGCGATATACTTGAAGAACAAGGAATTGATTACCCCGAAATCTATTTAGCACTAGAGAAAACAAAAGATGATGTAAATTTCAGAAAACTTCAAATTGGCAAACCTTACACGTTAATATACACTAAAGATTCAATAAGAAAATTACAAGCATTTGTTTATCATCCAACTATTGAAGGGTATTCATTTATTCAGCTTAAAGACAGTGTTTTTGGAAAAACGATAAAAAAAATCAGAACTTATAAAGATCTATCCGCCTCTGGTACAATTGATAATTCCCTTTATTTAACTTTAGAGGAGCAGAACAAAGATCCATTACTTACTTATTACCTTTCTGATATATATGCTTGGACTATAGATTTTTTTAGACTTGATAAAGGCGACAAATTTAAAGTAATCTACACCGAGGCATATGTTGATGATTCAATCCCGGTTGGAATAACTAAAATTAAAGCTGCATATTTCGTTCACAAAGGAGTTGAAAGGTATGCTTTTGAATATGAGACAGATTCTATAAAAGGTATTGTGGAGTATCTAGATCAAGATGCAAAAAACTTAAGAAGAGCTTTTTTACAATCTCCTATAAAATTTGGAAGAGTTTCATCTAGATATAATCTAAGAAGAAGAATTGCATATTACGGTAACAGAGTCAGGCCTCACAAAGGGACAGACTTCGCTGCACCAGTAGGTACGCCTATTTTATCTACAGCAAACGGGACAGTACAAGAAGTCAGTTATACGAGGGCTAATGGTAGATATGTAAAAATTAAACATAATAATATATATTCAACTCAATACCTTCATATGCAGAGAAGCAACGTAAAAGTAGGGCAGTTTATTGAACAAGGTGATGTAATTGGTTGGGTAGGTATGACTGGAAATACTTCAGGTCCGCATGTTTGCTACAGATTCTGGAAAAATGGTCTCCAGGTAGACCCCTTTAAGCAAAAACTCCCAGAAGCAAAGCCAATTAATGAATCTTTAAAAAATAAGTACTTTAGTGATATAGTGAAAATTAAATCTCAACTTGATTCCATATCTATAAAAAATAAAACATCTATATAATGGCATTATCAAAGATTAATCCTTCCAAACTTGATGTATGGTCAAAACTAGAAAGACAATTTGAACTCGAATCTAAGATAAATTTATTAGATTTTTTTGAGGAAAAGAATAGATTGAAAGATTTTACAGTTAATATTAATAATTTTTATGTTGATTTCTCTAAAAACAGATTCAGTAAAAAAACATTCAATCTTATGATTGAATTATGTAATAAAACCAATCTTAAAGATAATATTGATAAATATTTTAATGGATATTTAATAAATGAGACAGAAAAAAGAGCTGTAACCCACACAAAACTCAGATCAAATAAAAAAGACAACAATTTAAAGTCAACTTTAGAAAAAATAAAAATTATTTCCAATGAAATAAATAATGGTAATCGCAAAGGGTTTACAGGAAAAAAATTTACAGATATTGTAAATATTGGAATCGGAGGTTCTCATTTAGGACCGGAGATGGTGACTGAAGCATTATCATTGTATAGTTTGGGGATCAAGCCACATTATATTTCAAATATTGACACAGATTTTACATCCCAAGTTCTAGAAAAGCTTAACCCCGAAACAACAATTTTTATTGTTGTCTCTAAAACCTTCACAACTATTGAAACAATAGAAAATGCAAAAAAAATTAAAAATTGGTTTTTAAAAAAGACAAATTTAAAATCAATTGAAGACCATTTTATTGCTATTTCAAACAATATAAAGGCTCCAGAAAAATTTGGTGTAAATAAAGATAATATTTTAAGAATCCCTGAGTCTGTAGGAGGTAGATTTTCACTTTGGGGTTCCGCTGGTTTAATTATAGCTATTGTTATTGGATTTGAAAATTTTGAAAAATTTTTAAACGGAGGTGAATTAATGGATAAACATTTTAAAGAAACTTCATTTGAGAAAAATATTCCTGTTGTTTTAGCCTTGATAAGCATTTGGTATAATAATTTTTTTAAATGTGAGACAGAAGCAGTTTTACCTTACAGTCAATTTCTGAGTAAACTTCCAGATTATCTACAACAAGTCAATATGGAAAGTAATGGAAAAAATATTGATCGTAATAATAAAAAAGTAGATTATCAGACGGGGCCTATAATATGGGGATCCACTGGAACTAATGCTCAACACGCATTCTTTCAACTGATGCATCAAGGGACTAAAATGGTTCCATCTGATTTTATTGCTTTCAAAAATACAATTTATGAGGATAAGTTAAATAATGAAATATTAAACTCAAATTTTTTAGCTCAAACCAATGCTCTGATGAAAGGTAAGCATACATCACAAAAGGATATTCACAAAAATATTGAAGGAAATAAACCCTCTACGTCAATAGTTATTAACAAACTGAACCCATCAAATCTTGGGTCATTAATTTCAATGTATGAGAATAAGATTTTCTCTATTGGATCAATATTAAACATATATAGCTACGATCAATGGGGTGTTGAGTTAGGAAAATCAATAGCTAGAGAAATTTCATCTGGAACTGAAGATAATCTTGATGACTCTACAAAAAAACTTAGACAAATATTAAAAACCTAAAATATAATTCTCAACAGGTCGTTTTGTTTAAACTATGTTAATATTTAGATGGTGTTTATAAGACCTAATAACTTTATTTTTGTCCATAAACAAAAATTAAATCAATGAAAAAAATAAGCTTATTTATATTTTCTCTTTTTACAATTACAGCGTTTGCACAAGAGTCTATACTAGATTCTATTGCTTTGACTGAAGTTACTGTTACTTCACAAGTTGTTGATGTTGCAAGAGATAGAATTACTCCAGTTGCTTTTAGCTCAGTTTCAGGTGCTGAAATTGATCTTAAAGCCGGTAATCTTGAGTTTGTAGAAACACTGAAAAGAACTCCTGGTGTTTACACTAATCAAGATAATGGTGGTTATGGTGATGGCCAAATGTATGTGAGGGGGTTTGGTTTTACTAATACCGCTTATGTAATAAATGGTCAGCCGGTAAATGACATGGAAAATGGTCGGATTTATTGGTCAAACTGGATGGGATTAATAGATCTTACGTCAAGTGTTCAAATCCAAAGAGGTTTAGGGTCTACATCATTAGCTGTTCCGTCTGCTGGTGGTACTGTCTCAGTGAATACTCGAGCTGCTGAGGTTGACCCAGGCTCTGGTATTAAAATGGCGCTCGGTGACAATAGTTATCAAAAGTTTACGGCATTTCACAATACAGGAGTAAATGAACTTGGTTGGTCATCTAGCTTTCTACTTGGATTTTGGCAAGGCGATGGCTGGAGAAATGGAATGAAAGGTGAAGGAACTACGTATGCGTTTTCTGTGGGTTACACACCTAGAGGTGGAGATCATGAGTTTAATTTCTCACTAATTGGAGCAGCTCAATGGCATCATCAAGCATACTATGGTACTCAAATTCAAGATTATCTTGATTATGGTCCAGTACAGGGTGATGATTACAGAAAATTTAATCAGTTGTATGGAGACTACCAAGGAGAAGAGTTTTCAGTTTTAAGAAACTACTACAATAAACCATTAGCAACAATTAACTGGGATTGGGAAATATCAGGCAATGTAACTTTAGCAACTTCTTTTTATGGTTCTGCCGGAAGAGGTGGGGGAACAGGTTTGAGAGGAAGAGGATCATATGGTGTTACAGCATATAGAGAGTCTTTTGCAGAGTACCTTGAGGATCACGGTGAATGGAGAAATCCTGACACTACTATTAATTGGAATGTAGCTGTTCAAAAAAATGCAGCAGGGGCACATGTGCCAGAGAGTGGTCCATTTGCGGGAATGAGATTAGGCTATCATAACACAATTGACGGACTTCCTAGTAAGTGGGGAGCAGACACCACTATCAGAAGATTTTCTACTAACTCTCATAACTGGTATGGTGGAATTTCTAAAATTAAAATTGACTCTGAAAACTTTAGATATGAAGTTGGAGTTGATTTAAGGTCTTACAAAGCATACCATAGAAGGGGTCCAGAGACTATGTTTGGATTAGATGGCTATATCTCTACAATAAATGGGTTCAATTTTTCTGGAAATGGAGACAGAATAGGTACAGTTATTACTGATACATATGAGGCATCACCTTTTAAAAATTTAGGTATGGATAATCCTAATGGTTCACAGAGATATTACATCGGTCATGTTGATTGGACTGGTTTTAATGGGTTAGTTGAATACACAGGAAGTGAGAAATTCTCAGCTGTTCTTCAAGTTGGTACATCCAGCCAAAAGTATCAATGGGAAGGTTTTTATACAGCTGCTCCAGAAACCTTAAGTAGACCAATTACCGTAACTGGTGGATATATAAAAGGTGGTGCAAACTATAGAGCAAATGATAATTCAAACTTTTTCTTTAATGTTGGTCAGATTATGAGACCTCCATCATTTGACGGTGTTTTTCCAAATGCTGATTATGATGCTGAAGAAGCAGATGAAATTCTTAATGAATCTTTTACATCTTTTGAACTTGGCTATGGATTTAGATCTTCAAACTTTAAAGGGACAATTAATGCATATCATACCGTATGGGGTGATAGAACTTTAAGGAGAAGTACATCAATAGATGATCAAGGTGTAAGGATTATTTATAGCGGAGTTGAGCAAACTCATCAAGGTATAGAGGCTGAAATGACTTGGTACCCTTCAAACCGACTAAGAGTAAGGGGGATGGCTTCACTAGGAAATTGGAAGTATTCGAAAAACTTTACTGGTGACGCGTATTTCATCGACAACAATCAATCAGCTGGTAAAACTGGAACATTATACCTAGATGGGGTTAAGATCGGTGATGCCGCTCAAACTGTTCTTTACTTAGGTCTCGATTATAAGCTATCTTCTAGGTTATCAGTAGACGTAGATATGATGAGCTTTGATGATCTTCATGGTAGATTTGGACCTTTAGACAGTGAGTTTAACTCAGCTAACAATAGAGGATCAATTAAACTTCCATCATGGGGAACAACTGATTTAGGAGCAACATATAAATTTAGCTTATTAGGTTACGAAACAAGAGCAAGGCTTAATGTTAATAACCTGTTTGATGAAGAATATCTTTCTCAATCTCAAACTAATTTCCACAACGAAGGAGGAAGAGCATGGAATGGGGTAAATGTTGAAAATCTGGTTTACTTTGGTAAAGGTACTACTTGGAACTTGGGTTTAAATATTAATTTCTAATATTTTAATCTTAAGTTATTTAAAAAAACCCTGTTCAAGCAGGGTTTTTTTTAATTTATTTCTTTTAAAATCAATTCTACTTGTTCTGCAGCTGAATACGAGCTTACATTTATAGTGTATAGTATATTAAATTTTTCTTTAATATTAAGAAAACGGTCTTTTCTGTCAAAACAAACAAAAGGCAATTCTTCTCCTGATTGATCTTTAATTATTGACTTTACAATTTGAGAGTTTTTTCCAACAAAAACTAACCCTTTACTTAACGAACAATTATTTGTTCTAAACATAGGTTTGTTGTTACTTAGACCAAAAGGGGCCATCCTCATTATTATCTTTGCATTCTGAATAGTAAGATCAGAAAAGGTTATTTCTAGATCATATGAGAAAACTCTTTCGAACATTTGACTTTTAACTGTTTCTTCAACAACCTTCTCAAACTTTTCTTTAAAACTTGTAAAATTTGACTTTTTAACCTTTAAGCCTGCAGCATATTTATGACCTCCGAACTGATAGATTTTTTCTTTACATTTTGAAAGAGCTTTGTAAACGTCAAAACCTTTCACAGATCTGACAGATCCAGTAAAAAGATCTTCATTTAATTTTGTCATAACAATAGTGGGTTTGTAAGATTTTTCTATTAACCTTGATGCAACAATTCCTAAAACACCCTGACTCCATTTTTCTGAATATACAACGTTGGTATATCTGTTAAAGTCTATTTGTTTTTCAGCATCTTCAAATACAACTTTTTCTATTCTTCTTCTGTTTTGATTTAAGAACTCAACTTCATTTGACAATCTATTAGCCTTATCAATATCTTCTTCAATCAACAAATCAACTATTATCTTACCGTTCTTCATTCTTCCTGCAGCATTTATCCTTGGACCAATATTGAAAGAAATTTTCGATTCATCGATCTTACTACTTATTGAATTTAAAAAATTTCTAAGTCCAACCCTTGGATTTGAATTAATAACTTTTAATCCATGAAAAACCATCAATCTGTTTTCATCAACTAATGGCATCATATCTGAAACTGTGGCAAGGGCAACAAAATCTAAAAAATCGAAAATATTAATTTGATAACTAGAAACACTATTATGAGCTGTAATTAATTTAAAAGCAATGCCACAACCACATAAATCTTTAAAAGGATAATTACAATCTGATTGCTTTGGATTTAATATTCCTAATGCATCAGGTATTTTATTTCCAGGCAAGTGATGGTCACATATAATTACATCAATTTTTTTTGATAAAGCTAAATTGACAGGATCAATAGCTTTAATCCCACAGTCAACAGTAATTATTAATGAAATATTTTTCTGCTCTGCATACATGATTGCGTTAATTGAAACACCATAACCCTCTTGATATCTATCGGGGATATAGCATATAACATCAAAACCTTTTAACTTAAAATATTTAAAAAGCATTGCTGTTGAAGTAGTTCCATCAACATCATAGTCGCCTAAAATCATGATTTTTTCGGATGAAGATTCTTGAATTCGTTTTACAACCTTCTCCATATCTTTCATCAAAAAAGGATTGTGTAATAACTCTAAATTTGGACGAAAAAATTGTCTTGCATCATCAAGACCATATATTTTTCTTTGAAGCAATAAGGAACAAATAAATTGAGGAATTTTTAAAACCTTATTTAACTCTTTGACTTCATGAATTTGTGGTTGATCGTTTTGTATCCATTTTTCCATTGACTTTCTATTGTACTTTATCAACACATATAACAAACTCCCCTTTTATTTTTTTATTGGCAAAATAATTGATTGCCTCATTAATATTTCCTCTAAATGTATCTTCATAAACTTTTGAAATTTCTTTTGTTACAGTTATATACCTTGTCTCTTCAAAGTACTCTAAAAAGTCTGACAAAGTTTTTAAGATCCTGTGAGGGGACTCATAAATAATTGTAGTAGACTTATTCCGAGATATTTCATCAATTCTTGATCTTCTGCCTTTTTTTCTCGGTAAAAACCCCTCAAAAATAAATTTATCACTTGATAATCCACTCATTGCAAGTGCAGGAATAAGAGCAGTGGCTCCAGGTAAACAAGTAATTTTAATTGCATTTTTTATACTCTCTCTAACTAATAAAAACCCAGGATCTGATATACATGGTGTCCCTGCATCAGTTATTAAAGAAATTTTAGTGCCATTGAGCATCATATTCACATAATCTTTCACCTTTTTATGCTCATTATTTAGATGATAACTTTTAGTACTAACAGAAATTTCATAATGCTTTAAAAGTTTTTTAGCATGTCTCGTGTCCTCAGCTAATATTAAATCCGAGTTTTTTAAAATGTTTATTGCCCTTATTGTAATATCATCAAGATTTCCAATTGGAGTTGGGACAATAAAAAGCGATATATCATTTATCGTCATTTGTCTCCGGTATTTCAGTTACTAAATCCTTAATTGAGTCAATTAATGGAGTTACCTCACTTTCATTGTAAAATATTTCAGGTGATTTTTGTGAGTTTAAATTTAAATTGTTTAATGTCTCATTAAGTCTTTTCTCATGTAATACCCAATCTGAATCTTTATTGTTTTTAGATAAATACTTGTAAATAACTACAAGCTCATATAACTTTTTTGCATCTTCATAAACATTTTTACTATCAAATGATGATATGTTATGAATTTTTAAAGCCAGCTCCTTTATTTTATTTTCAATTTTTTTAAACACTTGAGTTTATTATTATAATGAATTACTTTTTGATAAATTTGTTTTTATTATAATTTAAATTACAAAATGTTTTTAGAAAATCCAGCATATAATGATGAACAATTCGGATGGATTGAAGTAATATGTGGATCAATGTTTTCTGGAAAAACTGAAGAGCTTATAAGAAGAATTAAAAGAGCACAAATTGCAAATCAGAAGTTTAAAGTTTTTAAGCCAAAAGTTGACTCAAGAAGTAAAAAATTTATAGAATCTCACGATGATAGTAAGTTAAAATCTAAGGAGGTTAATTTATCATATGAAATTTTAGATCATGTTGAAGATTGTGATGTAGTAGCTATTGACGAAGCTCAATTCTTTGATGAAAAAATTATTGAGGTCTGTAACACACTTGCAAATAATGGTATAAGAGTTATTGTTGCTGGACTAGACATGGACTACATGGGTAATCCTTTTGGGCCAATGCCAAGTTTAATGGCAATATCAGAGTATGTTACCAAAGTTCATGCAATTTGTAATAAAACAGGTAATCTAGCTAATTACAGCTTTAGAAAAAATCAAAATAAAGAAATTGTGGAAATAGGTGAAAAAGACAAATATGAGCCCTTAAGCAGAGCTGCCTTCTATAAAAACATGAAAAAAAATAAAGCAAAATGAAAGTAGCCGTTGTTGGAATAACTGGAGTAGTTGGAGGAGTAATTAAAGAATTACTTGAAAATAGAAAATTTCCTGTATCAGAATTTATTCCTGTTGCATCAGAAAAGTCAGTAGGGAAAAAAATATTATTCAAAGGAAAAGAAATTGAGATAGTCTCTTTATCTAAGGCTATTTCTATGAATCCCGATCTTGCACTCTTCTCAGCAGGAGGTGACACTTCAAAAAAATGGGCTCCAAAATTTGAAGAAATTGGAACTAGAGTTGTGGACAATTCTTCAGCTTGGAGAATGGACCAAACAAAAAAATTAGTAGTTAGTGAAGTTAATTCTCAAGTTTTAACAAAGGATGATTATATCATTGCTAACCCAAACTGTTCAACTATGCAGATGTTGGTTGTTCTAGCTCCCTTACATAAAAACTTTAAAATAAAAAGACTTGTGATATCTACATACCAATCAGTTTCAGGAACTGGTAAAGCAGCAATAGATCAACTTAATATGGAGCGCAAAAATCAAGATTGTTCAAAAGTCTATCCTTATTCAATAGACCAAAATTTACTCCCTCATTGTGATGTATTTGAAGAAGGAGGTTATACAAAAGAGGAAAATAAATTAATAAATGAAACTCGGAAGATTCTCAATGACAATAATATACAAATTACATCAACTGCAATTAGGGTCCCAATCCAGATTTGTCATGGTGAATCCGTAAATGTTGAATTTGAAAACGAATTTGAGCTAAATAAAATATTCAATATTTTAAGAAATTCACCAGGGATAATTGTTCAGGATGATCCTGAGAAAAACATTTATCCTATGCCTATTAATGCAGCTTATAAAGATGAGGTTTTTGTTGGAAGAATAAGAAGAGACTTCAGTGTTAAATCTGGATTGAACTTGTGGATAGTTTCAGATAATCTCCGAAAAGGTGCGGCTACAAACACAGTTCAAATAGCAGAAAAATTAATTGAAATGAAAATTTTATAAAATTACATTTCGAATGAATCCATAAATTTAGTTGTATAGTTACCAGAAACAAAATTCTCGTCCTCCATCATCTTTTGATGAAAGGGAATCGTAGTTTTTATACCCTCAATTACAAATTCGTCTAGTGCTCTTTTCATTTTATTTATAGCCTCTTCTCTAGTTTGCGCCGTTGTTATAAGCTTAGCAATCATTGAGTCATAATTTGGGGGGATTAAATATCCACTATACACATGAGTGTCAATTCTTATACCATGACCGCCTGGAAAATGAAGTGTTAAAATTTTACCAGGATTAGGCATAAAATCTTTATTTGGATCTTCTGCATTAATTCTACACTCAATTGAACATAGCTTAGGGAAATAGTTTTTTCCTGAAATGGGTTCTCCGTAAGCAACCAATATTTGTTCTCTAATAAGGTCATAATCAATAACTTGTTCGGTGATTGGGTGCTCTACCTGAATACGTGTATTCATCTCCATAAAATAAAAATTCTTATGCTTGTCAACAAGGAACTCAATAGTTCCAGCTCCTTCATATTTTATTGATTCCGCCGCTTTGACTGCAGCTTCTCCCATTAATTTTCTTAAATTTTTGGTCATAAAAGGGGACGGAGTCTCTTCAATTAATTTTTGATGTCTTCTTTGAATTGAACAATCTCTTTCAGAAAGATGACATGCTTTTCCATATGAGTCTCCAATAATTTGAATTTCAATATGTCTTGGATCTTCAATAAATTTTTCTAAATACATATCATCATTGTTGAAAGCTAATTTAGATTCTTGTCTTGCTAGCTCCCAAGCACTTGACAGTTCTTTTGCTGATCTTGCAACTCTCATTCCCTTACCCCCACCACCAGCAGTTGCCTTAAGCATAACAGGATAACCAATTTCAAGTGCAATATTTTGTGCGTCCTCTAGGGTTGGTACTAGCCCTTCTGAACCAGGGATAGTTGGAACGCCTGCTTTTTTCATTGTTTCTTTAGCAGAAGATTTATCCCCCATTTTGTCTATCATCTCGGGAGAGGCTCCGATAAATTTTATTTTATGCTCTTGACATATTTTTGAAAACTTGCTGTTTTCAGATAAAAAACCATAGCCTGGATGAATTGCATCAGCATTGGTAATTTCCGCTGCAGCTATTATGTTTGCTGATTTTAAATAAGAATCTGAACTTGCAGCTGGGCCAATACAAACTGCCTCGTCTGCAAATCGAACGTGTAAACTTTCCTCATCAGCTTTAGAATAGACAGCAACAGTTTTTATACCCATTTCTTTACATGTTCTAATAACACGCATTGCGATTTCTCCTCTATTAGCAATTAGAATTTTATTGAACATTTTTTAAGATGGGTCAATTATAAATAATGGTTGATCAAATTCAACAGGACTCTGATCTTCAACAAGTATACTAATAATTTTTCCTGAAACTTCAGACTCTACCTCATTAAATAATTTCATAGCCTCAATAACACAAAGCACATCTCCTTGACTAATTGTTTGACCCACTTCAACAAATGAAGGCTTATCTGGGGATGGCTTTCTGTAGAAGGTTCCAATTATAGGAGACTTTACAGTAATATAATTATCATTATCTATGTCTTTATTAACTTGAACTTTAGATTCTATCTCTACATTCTCAGGTGTAGAAGTTTGAGGTAATGATTCGATCACTCTTCGATCTGGAGTGTCATCCAATATTATATGTTTTGGACTACTCTTTTTGGTTTTTATTGTAATTTTAAAATCTTCTCTTTCAATTTTAACTTCTTCAACACCTGATTTCGAGACAAATTTTATTAAATTTTGTATTTCTTTTATGTCCATTGTTAATTGGTTTTGTTATAAGCCCAGGTTAAGTATGCTGCGCCCCACGTTAGGCCAGCTCCAAACGCTGCTAATATTAATTTATCCCCAGCTTTAAAATCTTTTTCATAGTCATTCATTAAAAGCGGTATTGTTGCAGCAGTTGTGTTTCCATAATCCTTAATATTCATTAACACTTTATTTTTATCTAAATTAATCTTTTCTGCGGTAGCATCAATAATTCTTTTATTAGCTTGATGAGGAAGAAGGAATTTTATGTCATCCGAACTTAAATTATTCCTTAAAATTATTTGTTCTGTGGCATTAGCCATTTCCGATACAGCTGATTTAAAAACTGTTTTCCCGTCTTGTGTAATAAAATGCCATTTATTTTTTACAGTCTTTTCAGAAGTGGGGAACATTGACCCGCCAGATTTTACCTTTAGCCACTCAGCACCAATACCGTCTGACCTTAAGTACTCATCTTCCCATCCATATCTATTATTACTTGGTTCGACTAGGACTGCTCCAGCTCCATCCCCAAATAAAATACTAGTTGACCTATCATTATAATCCACAATTGAAGACATCATGTCAGCACCTATAACAAGAATCTTTTTATATCTGCCTGACTCTATGTAACTAGTAGCAGTTGACATTGCATAAAGAAAGCCTGAACAAGCAGCGCTTATATCATATGCATAGGCATTAATAGCTTTAATTTCAGAGGCTACAGTTGGGGCAGTAGATGCGCACTGATAGTCAGGAGTAATTGTAGCTAACAAAACTAAATCAATTGTCCCTGGATCAACTTTCTTTTTTTTGAAAAGGTCAAACGCAGCATTTGAAGCTAAGTAAGATGTTCCTTTATTTTTTATTTTTAAAATTCTTCTTTTTTTAATCCCTGTTCTAGCAGTTATCCACTCATCATTAGTGTCAACCATTTTTTCTAAATCTTTATTTGAAATAAAGTCCTCAGGAAGATAGCCACCAACAGCAGTTATAGCGGCTTTTAATTTTTTTGTTTCGTTAGATCCCACGATAGTATGGATATTGTCACAAGACAGTCAAATATAATCAAAAGATACTAGTTTGTTATTAATCTAGAGTGTCAACAAGGACTTTACCTCTATAATAAAGTTTTCCCTCGTGCCAATGTGCTCGGTGATATAAATGAGACTCACCTGTTGCCTTGCATATTGAGATTTGTTGCTTCTCTGCTTTTATATGAGTTCTTCGTTTGTCACGTCTAGTTTTAGATATTTTACGTTTTGGATGTGCCATTTATAATAAGTCTTTTAATTTATCCCACCTAGGGTCGGTTTTCTCTTTAAAGTTTTTTTTTGGTTTTAGTTCTTCTAATCTTTGGATTATTTCTGATTTTAATGAGCCATCTTCAATTCCTGGATGAACTTTTTTTTGAGGTACAGCTAATATAATGCTTTCATAAATAATGTGTGATACATCAAAACTATGCGAACCTATTGGCATGAACAACACTTTATCATCAGTTGAAGCAATTTCATCTTTGAATTTAATTACCATAGAATAATCGGTTTCTATTTTAAGAAAAAAGTTTTCAATTGAGATATCACACTGAACTTCAACTTTTCCGTCAAATGAAAAGTTTAAATTTATAAGCGTTGATTTTTTTTCAAGCTCTAAATTGACAAGAATATCAGCCTCTACAAAATCATAATAATCAAAATTTTTAAAGAACGTATTTTCAAGTTCAAAGTTATAATGATGTTTCCCTTCCTTCAAACCTGCAAACTTAATCAAATATGGTGAAAGAGATTTCATCACAAACTATTGATCGGCAAATTTATAAAAATTTATCTATTTAATGTCAAACTAATTTATTTCTTGATTTAAATATATCTACGCCTAATTTTAGGGCTTGAAGAAATGAGGAAGGATCTGCAATACCTTTTCCTGCTATGTCAAATGCTGTGCCATGGTCTGGTGAAGTTCTAATAATTGGAAGTCCTGCACTGTAATTTACTCCATTTCCAAAAGTCAGAGTTTTAAAAGGAATTAATCCCTGGTCATGATATGCGGCAACTACTGCATCATAATTAGCAAAATTATTATTTGAGAAAAAGGTATCAGCAGAGAAAGGCCCATGAACTAACTTTTTGTCTGAGTTAATTTTAGTTATTGCAGGTATTAATATTTTTTGATCTTCATTTCCAATAATCCCATTGTCTCCTACATGAGGATTAATTGCTAAAACTGCAATCTTTGGAGTTTTTACACCGAGGTCTTTTACTAAGCAATTAATTAGTGTATTTAGTTTTTGAATTACTTTACTAGTTGAAAGATTATTTAAAATATCTTTTAAGGGTATGTGATCTGTTAATAATCCTACTCTTAGCTTATCTGAAATCATGAGCATAAGGGGATCTATTTTAAAGAAATCTTTCAAATAATCTGTATGGCCGGAGAACTTGAAATTCGTTGAATAAGATAAGCTTTTATTAATTGGAGATGTAACCAAAACATCTATTTTGTTTTCTATAGCATCTTTCAGCGAACTTTTAAAGGATATTATACCATATTTAGATATGTCTCTATCATCTGTCCCAAATTCAAATTTTGGAGAACTAAAAATCTCTTTTACATAAATAGATCCAGATACTAAATTTTTAAGAGTTGAGGTTTGATTTATTGGTAAAGTATTAATTTTTAATATCTCTCTCTGATGTTCTATTAATTCTAGGGACGAATAAATTATAAAGTTACATTGTTCCTGAAGATTAGTATTAGATAATGCTTTTAAAATAACCTCTATCCCAATTCCATTTGGATCTCCAGTTGAAATTCCAATATTTATTTTTTTTAATTTTTTCACTATTTAATTAGTAATTTTACACCTCAAAACAAATATAATAATGTTCACTGGTATAATTGAATGTATGGCTACTGTTGTTAATGTTAAAAAAGACAATGGTAATTTGAATCTTTCTTTAAAATCTAATATTACCAAAGAACTAAAGGTTGATCAAAGTTTATGTCATAATGGAGTTTGCCTAACTGTTGTAGAAATTAAAGAAGATATTTACAAAGTGAATGTTATATCTGAAAGTCTTGAAAGATCAAACTTCAGCGAAATAAAAATTGGAGATAACATTAATATAGAGAGATCAATGTCAGTTAACTCAAGGTTTGACGGGCATATTGTACAGGGCCATGTAGATGAAGTTGCAGTTTGTGAAGATTTCAAAGAAACAGATGGTAGTTGGAAATATTTCTTTAGACACTCTGATAAAACAATGACTGTTGAAAAAGGGTCCATAACAGTTAATGGTGTTAGTTTAACCATCGTTGATTCGCAAAAAAATTCTTTTTCTGTAGCAATTATTCCCTACACATATAATAACACAAACTTTAAAGAGATTAAAATAAACTCCAAAGTAAATATTGAGTTTGATATTATAGGAAAGTATATATCGAAAATAATCTCTAAAAACAATTAATATGAAACACATACCGCATCTTGATTTAAATGATTTCTTGAAAGGTGATAAAATTTTGAAAAATAAATTTATTAATGAATTGGGCAGAGGTTTTAGTGAAATTGGATTTGTTGCCATAAAGGGACATCACCTTGACGATAAAACAAAAGAATCAATGTATGATGAAATAAGAAAATTTTTTAATCTTTCCGATGATATTAAGTCCCAATATATTATTAAGGGACTAGCTAGCCAAAGAGGTTTTACTCCATTTGGAAAAGAGAGCGCTAAAGGAAAAAATATTGGTGATCTTAAAGAGTTCTGGCATTTTGGACAATATGTGAAAAATGAACCAACCCTTGAAAATCATTACCCAGCCAATATTCAAGTCAAAGAGCTAAAGAAATTTAATTCTGTAGGGCAGAAAACTTATGAACTTCTTGAAGAAACTGGAAAGCATATTTTAAGAGCTATTGCTTGTTATTTAAATTTGAATGAACATTATTTTGATCAACATATATTTAATGGAAACTCTATTCTTAGAGCAATACATTATCCCCCTATAACTGAAGAACCTAAAAGTGCTGAAAGAGCTTCTGCTCACGGAGATATTAACTTAATAACTCTTCTTATGGGGGCTCAAGGTAGAGGTTTGCAAGTTTTAAATAACTCAGGAGAATGGATTGATGCAATTGCTAACGATGATGAGATAATAGTCAATATTGGTGATATGTTATCAAGGCACACAAATAACAAACTTAAGTCAACAATTCATAAAGTTGTAAATCCTCCAAAAGAATTGTGGGATACCTCAAGATACTCCATTCCATTTTTTTTGCATCCAAGATTAGAGATGCCTCTAAATTGCATTGAGTCTTGTATAGACAGTGATAATCCGAAGAGTTTTAAAGATGTTACTGCAGGTGAATTCTTAAATGAAAGATTAAGAGAGCTGGGACTTCTAAAGAATTAATCTATTAAATTTTTATATAGTTCTCTTGCTAATATTGAAAAAAAAGGAATTCCAATTGAATCTGTTTCATATAAACCATCATTAATAACATTATTCTTATTAACATAAATAGTTGCAGATATGAAAAACTCAGTATTATTAATGTAGTTTTTAATGTATCCACTATCAGTTAATTGGCCATATGCTTCGCCAACTTTATTGTAGACTCTTATATCTTTATTGAGATCATTCTTTATATCCCCATGAAATAAAAACTTATTATATGAATTATAAAAGTCTTTTTTACCTTGATATTCAATTCCAATATCTTCAAATGTAAATCTGCTCATCCAATATCTAACAAAGTCATATTCTTCTGAATTTAATTTAAACTGGTGGTCTTCATCAAAAGCGCTTGGATATATTAATCTTTTAATAATTCCATCCATGTCTCTTAATGATGAACGATTTTTCTTTGTAAAATCAAAGGGTTCGTTTAATTTAATACCATTTAACATAGTGTATGTGCCTAGTTTCAATCTTTTTAGATTTGAATTGAGGACTATGTTATGATTTGAATTATTTGCAGAGATTAGATTTCCTTGATTGTCAAATATTAGCCATTGATTATGAACATAGGGATCTGGATTAAACTTGTGGTTTAAGGTGGATTGATTTAGCCCTCGTTCTTTAATTTTATTATTAAATGAGTCATATCCTATAAAATCAATTAAAATATTTGCTGCGCTGTTACTACTTATTAAGAAAACTTCAGCTATAATATCTTTAAAACTATTTTTATTATATATAATTTCACCCTCGTTAGTGATTTGTTTAAAAATTAATCTTGATTCGAGAGAAATCTCATACCCTGAAAATCTTAATTCATTAATTTTTTCTATAGCAAGGATAACAATAGGTAATTTAATAGTACTTGCTGGATAGAAATAAGCAGTCTCGTCTAGATTATACTCAAACTCATTAAATTTTATTTGTTTACCGTTATTAACTATTTCAGAATAAATTATTTGAGTGTTATATAGATCTTTGTTATTATAAATGCTCTTTAACAAAGAATCACTTTTTAAAGCTCTTTTTATTGGATCTGAATTACATGAAATAAATAAAAAAGTAATAAAAGAAATTATAAATCTCATCATAATGAACAAAAATAAAAAAACCCCTCAAATGAGGGGTTTTTGGTTTTTCAATGATTAATCAATCATTTTCTGGCCTAACTGAAATAGCAAGCCAAAGTGGAACACTCTGTTTATGATCACGAAGACTATATATATCTCTCAATTGTCTAGGAATTGGTGCGGCTGATCCAGAAGGTTCTCTGTCTAAAAGCCATTTATCCCAATTTTCATAAAAATCAACAGTCATATAATCATAATATACATCAGTACCTAAAGCGTCAAGTCTTTTTAAAAGACCCCAACCAGCTCTATTTCCGAGACTTTCAATGCTTGTTAAATTGTTTTCTGCCTGCTCGTATTTATAACCATCAGTATATCCGACCTTCATCATATTAATTACTGCCACGCGTGGAACAACTGGAGTCTCTCCTTGATTACCAGCAAAGACAAGCCCTTTGTTGACCAATAGATGATCTCGAACTATTGTTCTAGCTTTAACATTTTTTTCTGCGAAAATTTCTCGATCCATTTCACTATAATCAGGTCTCATTTTTTGAATTCCTTGATTTGCATTTAGGCTATCTATATTTTTGGCCACAGTTACAATTAGAAAGTCCCAGTCGTTGGAACCAGTATTTGGTCTATACCAAACATCCCAACCTGTAATCGTGCCTTCGTTTGCTCTCATCTGGTGGAGATCTTTCCACTTTTCATTTAAAATGGTCCAATAGTCTTCACCTGGCGTCGTTTTAACAAATGTCATGCTCACGTAATCTCCATTACCTTGAGCGTTTATAGAAGTAGCTAGGAAAATAGCTAAAATTGATAAAATTAGTTTTTTCATATTTATTGATTTATTTAATTAATTGATTTTAAGTAATTCTCTACTTATTAGTTCTACGAAATTGATTCCAGCTTATTAATTTGTTATCATTAATTTGATACCACTCTATTACATTAGATTCATCGTTCCAAAATTCAGCTAACACCCACTCACCTGTTTCATTTGCTCTTTTATCTTCAGTAGGTGTAACTTTTACTGAGAATGCGTATGAATCCCATCCCCAGTTTTCATTATTATCAATTGACTGCTGATACTCAGATTCTATTAGTGAAATGAGATCCTCTGGTCCTTGTCCAACATCACCATTAGCAAATATTAATCTTGCATCTTCTGCAACAAGAGAGCGAAGTGCATCATAATCTCTTTCTAGCCATGCTTTATCAATTTGTTTAAAAACTTCAATTGTTTCATCTGAACCTATCATAACCTTTTGACCCTCAAAGATGTATCCACTTGAGTCTTGTTGAACTACTACATTATCCGAACATGAGATATATAGAGTAGAAAAAATAATAATTAATAACTTTCTCATAATTTTTTTCATTTTTAGTTAGATGCAGGAATATACACGCCATCCTCTATATGCCCAACATGAACATAAATTTGATCTGTGTGAGAACCTTTTACCATACTCCAAAACTTTTGTCTAGCTTCGGGGTTACTATCAGGAGTATTTTCTAAAGCGTCAGCAAAGACAGTCATACTAGGATATGCGCTATATAATTGAATATCTTTTCCACTACCATAAAGGTGCCATGTATAACCACCCGCCATCATGTGACCACTCTCTACTAAAGGTATTGTTTGCCATTCGTTGTAGGCATCTCCTGCCACTTGCCAGTTTCCATCCAGAGAATATTCTCCCATAACCATTATCCAATTAGAATTCCAATTGTGACCTTCTCCAACTTTATGGTTTCTAGCCCAATTGACTGCTCTCATTTCATCAGTATGACCATTTCTAAAAGAAACGTATTTTTGAGCTAAAGCCCCCATTTCTTGCCTTTCTTCCTCTGTTGATGTCTCCCATTTTTCTCTAAAATGTACCCATTCATCATCAGTAACTGCGTCAGATGCGGATGCATAATTATCTTGAATAATTACACTAGCACCAGAACCATAATAATGTCTATATACCCACTGACCTTGGAGTTTTCTTTTGTCACCAAGTTGAATGTCTGACATTTGTTTATGTAAATCTAAAAACTCACCTATTTGCTGAACAGGGATATCATAGTATGTAAAATTAATTACAGAGTCTTCAGAATTGTCTTGAGCCGAAATGGTAAATGAAATTACCATGGCTAATAATAATTTAAAATGTTTCATATCTAGTTTTGTTTTGATTCATAAATTTAGACAAAAAACCAATTGGTTTTATTAATTTAACATCATATGAGAAGAAGAACTTTAATTAAGTCTTTAGCAACAGCATCTATTGGTACTCCAATTTTAAGCTATTCTAGTTTTAAAAAAGAGAATAAAACTAAGTCAAAAAAAATAAAGCATAATCCTATTGGAGTATCTACTTATTCATTCTGGCAATTTAATGGTAACCAAACTCCCATAGAATATTGTATTGATAAAGCAAGTGAGTTTGGGTTTGATGGTATCGAGCTCCTTCTAATACAAATGGAGTCTGAGAAAAATACTTATCTACAAAAAATCAAAAAAAGAGCATTTGATAATGGTCTAGATATTATGGGACTTTCGACTCACCAAAGTTTTGTTAGCCCAAACTCGGCTTTAAGAAAAGAAAACATTGACCTAACAAAAAATCAAATTGAAGTTGCATATTCCCTAGGGATTCCAACAATGAGAATAAATACTGGAAGGTGGGGAACAACAAAACCAATTGGAAATAAATCAGAGTTTGACGTTTTAATGGATAACAAAGGTGTTGAATCAATAATTGAGGGTTATACAGAAGAAGAAGGGTTTAAATGGGTAATTGATTCGATTGAGAAATGTATCCCTACAGCTGAAAAATGCGGTGTTGTACTTGGGCTAGAGAATCATTGGGGCTTAGGCTTAACTTCAAAAGGTGTTATGAATATTGTGGACTCGATTAATTCCCCATGGCTCAGTGTTACCCTGGATACAGGAAACTTCTTCAATGACAGAAAGAGACAGATTGCTGAGTTGGCCCCACATACATGTCTAATTCAAGCAAAAACATATTATGGTGGGGCAAAGTGGCCTGCTTTTAATGAAATTAATATAGATTATAAGGCTATTGGGGAATTGATGAGAACAAACAATTATAAAGGCTATGTTTCGCTAGAATTTGAGGGTAACGAGGATGCAGACACTGCTATTCCAAAAAGCCTTGAGCTTCTTAGAAATTCATTCTATTATAATCTTAGTTAAATAATTTTATACATTTGAAAAAAGACATCTAACATGGAAGAATCTCCTATACCTATTTATGTTATTGAATTTATGTCAGATGAATGGAAGACATGGGCTCTATTCTCAGCTATTTTTATTTCAATTCCATTGATACTTGGTAGATTTCTGAACAGGTCACAGAAAGTTTACTTAACATATTTTATTGGATGCATAATGATTATTGATTTTATTACAGAAAACCTTGGTTTCATAATGAATGGAACTTGGGATATTCAATATAATATTCCTATTCATTTATGTGGAATTTCTTCACTTATCTGTTGTTTTTTACCATTTGTAAAGAGAAAAGAAAGACTCTTTCAGTTTGTTTATTATACAGGAATAATAGGGGGTATTATGGCAATACTAACACCTCAGCTTAATCATTTTGATGGAACACTAAGATATTATCTCAATTTTTTTGTATCTCATAGTTTAATAATTGCATTGCCAATATTTATGTTTATTCACTTAGACATGAAATTACCAAAATTCTCATGGTTTAAAATATGGGTACATTTAAATATCCTTATGGCTATTATCATGCCAATAAACTTTTTGCTCGGCTCGAACTATATGTATGTCAATGCACCCCCTGAAGTGTCAAACCCACTTGTTATTGGAGATTGGCCATATTATCTTTTAATTTGGGAGCCTCTTGTTATTATAATTGCTTACATGATTTACGCCATAAGTAAAAGGAAAATTATTCTTTAATTCTATGAAGATTTTACTTTTCCTGTTACTTATTTTAGGCAGTTCAGATAACAATAATTGTAGTAATTTTTATCTTATAAGACATGCTGAAAAGATAAGGGTTGACGCATCTAACAGTAATCCAGACTTAAATCGGAAAGGAATTATAAGAGCTGTAAAATGGAAGGACTATTTTTTAGATAAGGAAATATCTAAAATATATTCAACTAATTATAAAAGAACATTAAATACTGTCAAGCCATTAGCAACAGAGATTAATCTTGAAACTATAATTTATTCTCCATCAAAAATTGAGTTTAAAAGATTTTTAGAATTGAATACTGGAAATAATGTTCTAATTGTCGGGCACAGTAATACTATCCCAGACTTTGTCAATGGATTAATAAATAGTAATGTATATTCCCAAATTGATGATTTAAATAATTCCAATCTCTATATTGTCTCAATTTGTGATTCGGAAATAAATCACCAACTAATTAAAATTAACTGAATGAAATCGCCTATTGAAGTTTTTAGCGAATGGGTTAGTACTGGTAAAGATGAAGGTATGGAGAAAAATCATGCAGGATCTGTAAATAATATGATTGAATTTTCTACTAATCATCTTGATCAATATTCATTTATTGATGCTGGCTGTGGAAATGGTTGGGTAATCAGAGCATTAATCTCAGACATAAAATGCAAAAAAGCTATTGGGGTTGATGGTTCGCAAAAAATGATAGAAAAGGCAAGAAAACTAGATGATAAAGGTGAATATTTTTGTGATGATTTAATAAATTTTATACCAGATGAGAAAGTAGATATTGTTCATTCCATGGAAGTATTCTATTATTTTAAAAAACCAAGATTATTGATTGAGCATATATATACTAATTGGATTAAAAATGGGGGAAGATTAATAATTGGTGTAGACTTCTATACAGAAAATAAACCTTCACACTCTTGGCAGAAAGATAATTCAATATCAATAATGAAATTATTTACTAAGGAAGAATGGAAGTCTTTTTTTAAAAAGTCGGGCTTTAAAGAAATAGTTTCTTGGTATTATGGAAAAGATGATGAATGGAATGGAACACTAATTGTTTCTGGAGTCAAATAAGCTTTCAATCTGTTTTTTAAAATTTTTTATTTGCATTTCAAGCTCTTTATTTAATGAAATATCAGAAATTCCTTGATCATCTGAAAAATTCTCGCTAAAGTTAGGTAATGAAAAATAAGGAATGTCAAATTTACTCTCAAGAGAAAATCTAGATAATGCTGCTCCCAAGACTGTTTTACCGCCACGTTTTCCATTATTAGTAGCCATCAATAGCATAGGCTTATTCCCCCAAACTACTTCATCGATAACAGAAACCCAATCATAGATGTTTTTAAAAGCGGCAGTGTAAGAGCCATTGTGTTCAGCAAACGAAATAACTATACCATCGCATTCATTTATTAGCTTTTTGAAATCGTATGCCCTTTGTGGTATACCAGAATCAGCTTGTTTATCCTCACTATATATTGGCATTTCAAAATCATTTAAATCAATAAGGATAACCTCTTTTGCTGAAATCTTGTTTGCTACAAAAGAGGCAAATTTTTTGTTTATTGAGTTCTTAGATGAAGACGCACCAAATGCTAAAATTTTACTCATCCTTTTTTTGAATGTGAACCATCGCAATATCCTTCAGGATTACTTGTGTTCCCACATCCACATTTAGGTCTATTTAATTTCATATTAAGAAGTTTTGAAATTAATTGCTAATTCGATTTCATCAAATATAAGTTTATCACCAAGATTTTGAAAAAATGTACCTGATCTAAATCTTACATCATACTTTGATCTATCGAATACAAGGTTAGCAGCCCAACCATTTTCAGAATTCAACATTTCAAACTCAACTGGATGAGTGAAACCCTTAATAGTAAGATTTCCTGTAACATTCCATACACCTTCAGATATTAATTGTGATCCTGTTATGGTTAGTGTTGCAGTTGGATGTGATTCAACAGAAAAAAAATCATCAGATTTTAAATGCCCTTCTAACCTTGGTCGAGCATCTTCAGGTAAATCTTGGTTATTAATTGTAGTCATATCAACGATAAACTCTCCACTTGATATTAAACCATCATTAATTTCAAATTGACCAGATTGGAAATCAATTGTTCCGTAATGTGAACTTGTAGAAAGTTCTCTTCCAGTCCATACTAATTCGCTTTGATCTTGTTGTATTGTGTAAACAGCATCCGATGCACCTATATTAATTGAATCGGGTGTATTTGATTTGCTTGAATTTGTATTACATGAAAGAATTGAAGCAAAGATTAATATTGTAAATATCTTTTTCATAGTTTTAATTTTTGGTAAAACTAGAAAATTCAAATATCCAACATTAGATTAGATTTATTTTTAAAGATTATTTAACACCTAAAAAGTAAATGTAAAATAAACTATACATATAGTATGTTAAGTAAACTTTACATAATTAAATATTTATTTATAATGTAAAGTCTATTTTACAAATATTTATTATATTTGTAAAGTAAATTTTACATATGCTGGTTAATAGAGTTAGAGATTACAGAAAAAACGCTGGTCTTACACAAGAAGAGCTTGCAAAAAGAACTCAAGTAAGCAGACAAACTATAATTTCCATTGAAAAAAATAAATTTATACCAGGACTAGATGTGGCTCTCAAGATATCGAAATCACTTGATCTACCTGTAAATAAAATTTTTTATTATGTATAGCTCTAAAGGCTGCTAATCACTTTAAGAACTCGATCAATCTCCTCTTTTGTGTTATATATAGAGATACCAAGCCTAGTCACGCCCCCTGCCTCCTCTAAACCTAGTGACTGGATTGCCTTAATTGCATAAAAATGTCCATCCCAAGCACAAATGTTTTCTATTGCCAAAGCCCTACATACAAGTTGAGGTGTGAGTTCAGAATGAACAAAGGAGACGGTTGGAGTTCTTAATCTGTTTGAGAAATCAGGCCCAACTGTTTTCACCTTTTTTAATGTTTGTAAACTATCGTATAAATAACTTGCGAGAGAGTATTCATGATCGCTAATTATAATGTATGCTGTTTTTAGCTTTTCCTCTATGGTTTCACCTGAACCTATAGAAGCAATAAAGTCAATCGCAGCACTAACACCAGAACAAGCTGCATGATTTAATGTTCCAGTTTCAATGATATATGGTGCTTTTTGTTCTTGAACAATTAATCTATCAGTATCTAATGTGTTAAGTAAGTTTGGTTTTGAATATAAAAAACCTACATGTGGACCATAGAATTTGTATGCAGAGCACACAAGAAAGTCACATCCTAAATCTTTAACGTTTATTGAAAAGTGTGGCGCATAATGAACAGCATCAAGCAACAGAAGACAGTCGGACTTTTTGATCAGCTCTTTGACCTTTAAAAAATCGTTAATTGTGCCAAGAGCATTGGATGACATTCCCATACATACCATGACGGTTCTTTTGTTAATCTTTTTTTCAAAGTCATTATAATCTAGCGTTCCATTTTCTAAAAGATTAACTTCAATTAATTTGACTCCTTTTTCCTCTAAAGTTTTCCATGGACCTCTGTTTGCCTCATGGTCTAACTCAGTTATAATTACTTCATCGTTTTCTTTAAATTTTTTTGAAAGGGCTCTAGCCAAACTGTAATTTAAGCTTGTCATGTTTTGACCAATTGATATTGTCTCAGGGCCCTCAGCTCCGAGAAATGCTGACATTCTAGATCTAAGCCCATCCATAACACTATCTGTTTCCTGGCTAGTAATAAATTCCCCGTGTGAATTTGCGTTTGATTTTAAATAATATTGAGATATGGATTCAATTACTTGAATAGGAACCTGTGTGCCTCCAGGCCCATCAAGATATATAATTTGATTGTTGTTTTCGTCGAATCTGTTAATTGACGGAAAATAATCTCTTAATTTTATTGAATCAATCATCAAGAGAAAATTATTCTACTTTTTTCCAAAAGGCAACTCCGCCAGCTTGTTTTCCAATTTGAACAGAACTAACTACCTTTGCTTTAGAAATATCAATCACATCTAAAACACCTGGCTCTCCACCTATTCCCTCGACTGTAACAAATGCATATTTATTATCTGGTGAGATAACAACACCATGTGAGACATTAGTGCTATTTTTTACGATCTTAGATTTTCCTGTTTTTAGGTTTTTTATTTCTGTCATGCCATCACCCTTTAATGTTGTAACGAGCTTTTTACCATCTGATGTTATATCTATATTATAGGGGCCTTTACCTGTTTCATACCTATTCGTTATTTTCCAGACATCAGTATCAACCTCTATTATCTCGTTGGATGAATTTCCTGCTATATAAACTTTTGAATCGATTGGGTGAGGTATTACCCAAGTTGGTTGTGTGTTTGAATGATGCATGCCTTGATGATTCATGTGATCATGATTCATGCCTTGATGATTCATGTGATCTAATTCATCAAGCTGAAGAACTCGGCTTACCTCCAGAGATACAGTATCTACTTCATATAGTTCTCCTGACATCATAGCAACTGAATATTGAAATCTTCCATCTGGAGAAATTCTAGATCCGTGAGGCATAACTCCAGTTTGAATCTTTGTTATCTCTGTCATCGTGAATGGATCAACAACCGAGACTGAGCTGGGTGTCATAGTCCCATATAGTTTAAAGTTTACACAGTATAATAGACCTGTTAGGCTGGAGATTTCCATAGTTGCAGGAAAATAACCTAATTCTGTTGTTGCGATTGCGGTATTTGTTTCGGTTGAAAACTTAGTTAAGGTGCCATAAGGATTTCCGTGGGCTAGAGAAAGGTACCAGTAATCTCCAGAGGGGTCAACAGTAAGACCATGGGGTCCTTCAGTCTCAGAAAACTTGACGCCTACAGGAATTCTCTCTAATTCTGAAGCACTATTTCCATCAAATTTTATAAGTGAAACGGAATCATCAGATTCTGCAGCAACATATATATAATAATCTTGTGATAAACTTGATGTAGTAAATAATAAAAATAAAATTAGCTTCTTCATTAATCTGGAATGCCTGTGTTTTCTATATATTGATTCTCATTAGATGTGTCGGGTTTTTGCTCAGAAACTTTTGCAACACCTAGACCTGAATGCATGTCAGAATAGAAAACATACCCTTTATAAACTTGCGCTCCCCAAGCCATTGTTGCATTCGGAATGAATCCATTTGGAGAGCCTGTCATTGTATAGCCAATCTCTCTGTCTTGTCTAAATAGATCTCCTACTAAATCTCCGCTAATATCTACAACTCTCACTCCTCCTCCATACATAGCAACATATAATACATCATCTTCGACCCATAAATTATGTGAACCAGTCCCTGGCACCTCAAACTTTGCTACTTCCACTGGATTATCTAAGTCTGTAAAGTCAACGAAATGGCAAAAACCTGCAGTAATTTCAGGCTCAGTCAGCTGAACACCATCAGGAAAAATTTCATCACATGCAACAACATAGAACTTTCCTGTAGAGTTACTTCTAAAAGGAAATGCTGCATGATTTGCACCGCTTGCATAAGTGTAATTGGCAAATGCTACGGGATTTGAAGGAGACCCCCCTGCAACACCGTTTCCAACGTCTACGAGGTAAACTCCGTCTCTCCAGTTTGATGAGTATGCAATTCCGTCTTCAATCCAAACATCGTGAATGTTTTGACCTTCTGATCCTACCTCAAACATTCCTACCTCAACTGGGTTTGAAGGGTCTTCTATATTTAGTATATAATATCTTTCACCAGTACCCAAAACATATGCATGGTCATTATCAATAAAAAGATTATGGACTCCTCCTGTTAAATTTTTTGTATACTCTGATAAAACTTTTACGTCATATGGGTTTGTTACATCTAAAATAAATATACCGTTTTTTCTATTTGATGCCCCCTCTCTAGAGATAATAGCAATCTTTCCGTCTTGAGAAACTTTTACATCATTAACAGTTCGTGCGTCAACCTTTATGCTGTCGATTTTTTTCATATTGGACGGATCTGTAACATCCCAAAAAAAGGCAGTTCCATCTGCAGAGTGTGTCCCAGTAACAGCATAGTCTCTTCCGTCAATACCCTCAAAGATCCAAAAATCTGAAGTTCTTTTATCAGGCACAACTGTATTTCCTACTCTAAAAACCTCTCTTTTTATATCTCTTGCAACCACTCTTAATGGCTTAGAGGAGGTAACGTCTCCAAGTGTAGCTGAGATTGAATACTCTCCTGGTTCCTCAGCAACAAATCTTCCATCATTAAGAATTGTTCCGGAAGCTGATTCAGAAACATCAAACGACTTTCCATAAAATGTATACTCGAAAGGTAGATTTTTAATCTCATTACCTGACATATCAAAACCTTTTGCTGTGTGCTGTACAACATCACCTGTTCTAACAACCTCTTGATTTGAACTTAAAACAATTTTAGCTAATGGGTTCTCTAAAACATCTATTTCTACAGAGGCTGAAACTCCATCTAATTCAGCAGTCAAAATAGCAGAACCGGAGCCTACGGCTTTCACATTATTTATATTGTCAATTTGAAGTATCTCTGAACTGCTAGTTATGTTTAATTTTTGACCGTCTCTTTTAAATCCTTGGCTGTCTAATACGTCAAAATTTAAATCTAAATAAGTATTAACATAATTGTTTTTTGGAACAGTTATGGTTATCTCTTTTACCATCGCATAGTCTACCTCAACCTCAAATGTTCTGCTTAGCCTTTGATCTTTTAGACCAAGACATATCGCAACAACTTCGTGTTTACCGGGTGCATTTGCTTTAATCTCTCCTTTATTTCTGTCATAAGAAATTGCCTTTGCTCTGCTAAAAACCCCCTGTTTATTGTAGTAAAAAGTATAGGGGCAAGACACTCTTTCTCCGTTAATGGTTTCTGCATATGTCTCAGGCTCAAAGGTTTCTCCAATATTTAATTTTAAACCCTCCAAGTCAGATTTAACAAATAAATCTTGAGCATTAATATTAGCTGATGAAACAGTAAATAATAGTATAGATAAAAATTTTATAGTTCTCATTTTTTATTTTTTAGAAATTAAATATAAGTATTTACGTAAAAAGAAATCAAAAACGTCAAAAAAAACTCGTAATAAATTATATGTTCTGTGTTTATGGATTTTTTAAGTTTGACTTTGATCCATTCTTTGTGGTAACTAAAATAACTCCGTTTCTCCCCCTATTACCATATATAACTGTTTGATTTAAACTTTTCAATACTTCTATTCTTAAGATTGTATTTGGATCAATATCCAACATTCGACTTGTTGATGTTATACCATCCCAATAATTTCCAGACTCATTAGCGGTAGATGAATTAAATTCGACTCCATCAACAATTATTAACGGTTGATTTGAAAGAACAAGCGATGACATTCCTCTAATATTTATATTCGAAGGTGCTCCTGAAGTACTATTTATATTTGTTATAGAAAGCCCTGAAACATTTCCTCTTAAAGAATTAAATGGTTGAGACTGACCAAATAGAGGCTCTGCAAGACTTAAACCTCCTAAAACAAGAAGAATTATTAAATTAGTTTTCTTCATTTTATAAAATTATAAAAATTTTAAGTTAGAATTATTAACCTTCTCCCAAACTTTTTTTGAAAGAATATATTCGTTTCTGTCTCCTGTTTTAGCTTTAAAAATTGCTCCCAGCTTAAGCACTGCTTTTTGAGATCGGAAATTTCTGTTGTAAACCTTAAATGAAACCTCTTCTAGATGCTTAAAAGCATAATCAATCATAAGCTTTTTGATATTGAAGTTTAATTGGGTTCCCCAATAATCCATACCAATAAAAGTATAGCCAATTGTAATCAACAAATTATCTTTATTTAAATCATAATACCTAGTCCATCCCAAAATTTTATCATTAGACCTTTTAACAACGGTAAAACAACCAAGGTCGTTTTTAAGACCATTTATAAAGTATCTTCTGAAATTTTCTTTTTTAAAGCGATTTTTTTCAGAATGTTGTTCCCAAATTTTTTTTGACCCTCCTAATTTAAACAGGTCCTCAAAATCGTCTAAGACAGTTTGTCTAAGCAATAGTTGGTTGCTCTGAAGTTTCGTTAAGAAAACAGATGGATTAATCATAAAAAAAAAAATACAAAATTTTATATATTTAACAACCATGTTAAGAACAATATCTATGAGAAAAATAAATTACCTATTTGCTGTTTTAACTCTGTTAACATTTAATCAATGTGAAAAACAAAAATCATCAGTTTTAGAAAATAGATGGAGTGAGGAAAGAGCTTGGGAGTGGCAAGAAAAAAATGGGTGGATGGTCGGAACCAATTTTAATCCAAGCACTTCAATTAATCAGCTTGAATTTTGGCAAGAAGACACTTATGATTCTATAACGATAGATAGAGAGCTTAAATGGAGTTCTGAACTTGGGATGAACTTACATCGTGTCTACTTACACAATCTTCTTTGGGATCAGGACTCGTTAGGTTTTTTAGACCGAATAGAAGACTATTTAAAAATATCGGATTCATATAACATTAAAACTTTACTAGTTTTATTAGACGATGTTTGGCATCCGATACCAAAACTTGGTAAACAGCCTGAGCCAATTCCTTATGTTCACAACTCAGGCTGGGTACAAGCGCCAGGGTCAGAAATTTTAGGAGATAGTCTTCGTCACAATGAACTTAAAAATTATATAAAGGGTGTAATCTCACATTTTGCAAACGATAATCGTGTTATTGGTTGGGATCTTTATAATGAACCTGATAATGTTGCTCCAGCATACCCAAGATTTCCAGATAGACCAAATGACATTAAAGACAAAAAGATTTATACTTTATCCCTTCTAAAAAAAGTCATTTATTGGTCTAGGGAAATTAACCCCTCACAACCACTAACTGTAGGTTTATGGAAAGACCCTGAAACATGGGGCTCCTTAGATAACTTATCTCCAATTGATAAATTTGCGCTATCTAATTCAGATGTTATTTCTTTTCATGCGTATGACAACATAAACGAAACTAGAAAAAAAATAGAAGATTTAGAAATATATAATAGGCCGTTATTATGTACAGAGTATTTAGCTAGAGGCCAAGGAAATACTTTCCAAAACATACTGCCATTATTTAAAGAAAAAAATATAGCGGCAATTAATTGGGGTTTTGTGGCTGGTAAAACTAATACAGCATTTCCATGGTCTTCATGGTATACGGAGTTTGATTCATTGCCTGAAGTTTGGCATCACGACATATACCTGCCAGACAAGACACCTTTTGACCAAGAAGAAATAACTTTTTTAAAAAAAATGCTGATTGACTAAAATCATTTTTTTGAGAACTTAAACTCTGTGACTGTTGAATACTTTTCTCCCGGTTTTAAAATAACCGATGGAAAGGCTTTCTGGTTGGGAGAGTCAGGAAAGTGTTGGGTCTCTAGACAAAACCCCGATCTAAATTCATAAACACCTCCAAATTTAGATTTTATAGTGCCATCTAGAAAATTCCCTGAGTAAAATTGAAGGCCTGGCTGGTCAGAAAAGATTTTAAGCAACCTGCCTGATGATGGATCATAAGCTGAGGCTACAAATCTAACTCCTTGATCCTGATTATTTATAACCCACGAGTGATCATAGCCATTTCCATAACTTAATTGAACATTTTGATCACTAATTTGATCTCCAATTTTTCTTGGTTTTCTAAAATCAAAAGGAGTTTGATTTACACTCTTTATTTCACCAGTTGGAATTAATGTTGAATCTACTGGTAAAAATGAATCTGAGTTTATAACAATTTCATGATCTAAAATATTCTTGTTTAGTGTTGATGAAAGATTAAAATATGAATGCTGAGTTAAATTAATGATTGTTTTTTTGTCTGTTGCGGCCTCGTATTTAACTATTAATTTATCATCGTTGTCTAAAGTATATGTTACTTGAGCATTAAGATTTCCTGGATATCCCTCTTCCATATCTTTGCTAGTATAGGTGAATACTAGTGATGAAGTTGAATCAGAAACAATCTCTGCTACATCCCAAAGCACTTTGTCAAAACCTTTTAGCCCTCCATGAAGATGGTTTTCACCATTATTTTTTGCAAGTATAAATTCTTCTTGATTTATGGTAAATTTTCCATTTGCAATCCTGTTTGCATACCTGCCTATAATAGCTCCAAAATATGGGCTTTCTTCTTCATATTGTGAAACATTATTAAACCCTAAAACAACATCTTCATAATTTCCTTCTCTGTCTGCTGCTTTCAATGAAGTAATTATACCCCCAAGGTTAATAGCGCTAATCTCCATGCCGTTTTGATTTTTAAGTGTATACTTGTCCACTTTGAAACCTGTCTTAGTTTTTCCAAAATCTGTTTTCTCGATAATTACTAATGGCACCTTTATATTTTTTTTTGAACCTGCCTCACAAGATAAAATTAGGAACAAAGCTAAAAGAACAAATGAATTTTTCATTTACACTAATATAATAACTTTGATTCTAGAACTAAATATCAAGAGTATTTTTTAAATTGCAAATACATATATTTATTTAAAATATGACTTCAAACAAGTACTTTGTTGCCGTCTTTTTATTTGCAGGACTTCACTTTAATGTTGCTCAAGAAGAGAGCTACCGCCTTCAATTACCCGGAACAAGCGAAGAATTAGAGATGATTTTTATCGAAGGAGGGGAGTTTTTAATAGGAAGCCCTAATACGGAAATAGGGCACCAAGAAGATGAGTCACCACAAAAAACGATTAAAATAAAGTCTTTTTGGATTGCTAGTACAGAAACAACATGGAATCTTTACCAACATTTTGTCGATCGAGATATTGATAAAGATTATGTCGAAAAACAAGATGAAAAATTAATTTCTTTGAATATAGATGCAATAAGCGGAGCTACAACTCCATATGTTGATATGAGCTTTGGAATGGGAACAAATAATTTTCCTGCTGTTGGAATGACACAAAAAGCAGCTATTCAATTTACTAAATGGTTGTCAGCACTCACAGGAAACTATTACAGACTTCCTACTGAAGCAGAGTGGGAATATGCCTGTCGTGCAGGAACACAAACTGCTTACAGTCATGGTGACGACTCTTCAGATTTACATGAATATGCTTGGTTCGAAGGAAATAGCAAAGGTAAATATCATAAAGTTGGGCAGATGAAACCTAACCCCTGGGGATTATACGATATGCATGGAAATGTTGCAGAATGGACTTTAGATCAATACGACCCTGATATATATAAAAAATTGAACAGAATTAAATGGAATAAGCCACGTAAAACTTATCCAAAATCTGTTCGTGGTGGATCATGGATTGATAACGAAAAACATCTAAGATCTGCTGCAAGACGGGGCTCTGATCCACAATGGAAAAAAAGAGATCCCCAGCTTCCTAAAAGCGAATGGTGGCATACAGATGCGCCCTTTTTAGGCTTTCGAATCGTTAGGCCTCATCAAACGCCATCAGAAAAAGAACAAGAAAATTTTTGGACAACTAAATAATATATTATGAAAAAATCGATACTTCAAAAAAAGAGAAGAAATTTTATCAAACAAACAACTCTCGCTACAACTGGTATATTATCAGCAACATTACCTGTAAAATCTTTTGCTAATGTTATGGACAATAAGAAACTAAAACTTGCTTTAGTAGGTTGTGGAGGTAGAGGCTCAGGAGCAGCTGTTAACGCTCTTACGGCAGATGATCAAGTTGAGCTTGTATCAATGGCCGATGTCTTTCAGGACCGTATTGATTCAAGTTTAAAAGCAATTACAGATCACTTTGATGGTACAAAGAAGATTAAAATTAAAGATAAAAATAAGTTTGTAGGGTTTAACGCATACAAAAATGCTATAGATGAAGCTGATGTAGTAATTCTTACTACGCCGCCTGGGTTTAGGCCATATCACTTCGAATATGCAATTAAGCATGACAAGCACGTCTTTATGGAAAAGCCTTTAGCAACAGACCCTGTAGGTATTCGCAAGGTTTTAGATATGGCTAAAGTTGCAAAAGAAAAGAAGCTTAATGTGGTAGTAGGACTGCAACGACATTACGAAAATAAATACATCGCACTATACAACAAGGTTACAAAAGGAGATATTGGTAAAATTATATCTGGTCAAGTATATTGGAACGATGGTGGTGTTTGGGTAAAGCAAAGACAACCTGGTCAAACAGAATTGGAATACCAAATGCGAAACTGGTATTATTTTAATTGGATTTGTGGCGACCACATTTTAGAACAACATATTCACAACATTGATGTAGCGAATTGGTTTATAGGTTCCTACCCCACAAGCGCTCAAGGAATGGGTGGCCGTCAGACGCGAATAGGGAAAGAATATGGTGAAATTTTTGACCACCACTATGTTGAGTTCAATTATAAAAATGGTTCTGTAATATCATCTCAGTGCAGACATCAAAAGGGGTGTGACTCAAGAGTAGATGAAGTGTTTCAAGGAACAAAAGGATCTGTAGAGTTAGGCAATGGAATACTAAAAGATCTAAATGGAAAAGAACTATATAGATATCCCAATAAGTTAGGACAAGAAGCAAATCCATATCAAGTTGAACATGATGAGTTGTTTAAATCAATACGAAATAATGGCTTAATCAGTGATGCTGAAAATGGAGCAAAAAGTACCCTTTCAGCAATTATGGGGCGTATGGCCACTTATTCTGGGAAAACAATTACTTGGGATGAAGCTTTAAATTCCAATCATCAACTAATGCCAGCAAACATTGACTGGAACACAACTCCTCCAAGTCTCCCAGACAAAAACGGTTTCTACTTGATTCCTGTGCCTGGTGTAACTAAATTTACAACAGAATGAATAGAAGAAAATTTAACACTCTTGCAAGTATATCATCATTTGGTTTGCTCAGTGCGGGCTCAGGTTTTAAGCCTTTAAATACTGCTCATCAATATAACTTAAACTATGCCCCGCACCTAGGAATGTTTAAAGCGCACGCAGGGAACGATCCAATTGATCAGTTGCATTTTATGGCTGACCAAGGATTTCGATCATTTGAAGACAATAATATGAGAAAACGGCCGGTTAAACTTCAAGAAAAGATTTCATTAACAATGCAACAACTCAATATTAAAATGGGTGTTTTTGTAGCACACAATATCGCCTGGAAAAGACCAAACTTAGCCTCAGGGGATATTGATGAACGAAATTCTTTTCTGTCTGAAATTAAAAATAGCATAGAGGTTGCGAAAAGAGTCAATGCAAAATGGATGACGGTTGTTCCTGGGCTTAAAGATTTCAAAAAAAATATAGAATATCAAACGATCAATGTAGTAGAAACTTTAAAAAGAGCATGTGAAATTCTCGAACCACATGGTTTAATAATGGTTCTTGAGCCATTAAATTTTAGAGATCACCCAGGTTTGTTTCTAAGTGAAAGTCCACAGGCAAACACAATTTGTAAAGCCGTTGGGTCTTCTTCTTGTAAAATTTTATATGACATCTATCATCAACAAATTCAAGAAGGGAATCTTATACCTAATATTAAAGATTGTTGGGAAGAAATCGCTTATTTTCAAATTGGAGACAATCCTGGTCGTAATGAGCCTTATTCTGGAGAAATCAACTACAAAAATATATTTAAATATATTTATGAGAAAGGGTTCGAGGGCATTCTTGGTATGGAACATGGTAACTCTCTAGAGGGCAAAGAAGGGGAGTTAAAAGTGATAAAAGCCTATCAAACAGCTGATGACTTTATTTGATGTTAAAACAAAAAACCCTCAAAGTCTAAGAAATTGAGGGTTTAAGGGTGGTCCCACCTGGACTCGAACCAGGGACCAAATGATTATGAGTCATCTACTCTAACCAACTGAGCTATAGGACCAGCTTGAAGCGCAAATATACAATTTCACACTGTTTTTATAAAACTAAAATTGAAATATTGTTTTTTATTTCTAGTACTTTTGAAAAATGGAAACCCAAAGACAGAAAAAGATATCTTCACTCATTCAAAAAGAGGTTGCAATGTTAATCAATTCAGATCTTAGAAAAGGTGGAGTTCGAAATCTATTAATCTCAGTCACTAATGTTAGGGTCTCACCAGACCTTTCTTTATGCAAAATTTATCTAAGCATTTTTCCTAGCAATCTGGCAAAAACTCACTTATCTTTGATTACTAGCAATGCTACAAAAATTAAGCATGACCTCTCAGCAATTCTTAAAAATGACTTAAGAAAAATTCCTGAACTAGCTTTTTTTGTAGATGACTCACTAGACTACATAGAATCGGTTGAGGATTCTATAAAAAACCCTGACAACCCCATTGATTAAGATGATTAACTCATACATATATAAAATTGCAATTCGTTATTTTTTTTCAAAAGACTCTAAAACTATTGTCAATAGAATAAATGGGTTTGCTTTTTTTATGATTGTAGCCTCATCTTCCGTTTTGCTAATAGTTTTAAGTGCTTTTGACGGGCTCAAAGATTTCGGGTTGGGATACACAAGCTCTTTTGACCCGGAAATAAAAGTTGTCCCAGTTTCGGGCATTAGTCTTATTATTGATGATGAGACAATAAAAGAAATTAATAATTTAGATTTTATTGAAAGTGCCTCACCAATAATCGAAGAAAAGGTGGTCTTATCAAACGAGCTTAACTCTGGAGGGGTAATATTAAAAGGAGTTCTCCCAAACTATTATTTATATGAGACACTTGACTCAATCTCTTTGATTGGTGCGTTTTCACCATCAAAACTAAACACGCTGTTTCTTGGTGCAGAATTAGCCTCTTCTCTTGATGTTGTAATGAGTGATGATTTCTCATTAACTGCAACCGCTGTAAAAAAAAACTTAAGCTCTATATTTAATTTTTCTCCCTTCAACTCGCTTAAACTTAACATTGAGGGAGTTTACCAAATAAGCTCTGACATTGAAACAAAATATGCTTTTGCCCCTCTAAAAACTGTCAGCTTGTTAAACGGGTTTGGCAAAGACACCTATAATGCTATTGAAATTGTTTTATCCTCTAGTGTTAGCAAAGATTATTTGAATAAGGAAATTAGCCTAGTTCTTGGTAAAGAGATTTATGTTATGGGAAAAGAAGAATTAAATCCTGCGTTGTACAAAATGCTAAACACAGAAAATATTGCTGTTTACCTTATTTTTACCTTAGTTGCTATCATATCAATGTTTAACCTTATTGGATCTCTCACAATAATGATGGTAGAAAAAAGAAAAGATTTAAAAATTATAGAAGCTTTGGGTGGCAAAAGTGGAGACTTCAATAAGATATTTTTTTACCTCGGCGTTTTCACTACAATAATTGGAACTGTGGTTGGAATTATGCTTGCTTTTTTTGTTGTTTTTGCTCAAAACAATTTGTCTCTAGTTTATGTTCCTGGAACATCAATTCCTTACCCTATAAAGTTAAGCCTAGTTAATGTTTTGGTTGTTTTTACAACTATATTCATACTGGGCATAATAACATCAGCATGGTCTACAAGTAAACTTAATGATTAAACTAATTCTTTTTCAGTAAAGGTTTCCTTTACTCTTTCAAGGTGGTCAAATATTTTATTCGGTTCTTTTTCGTTTAATATTTCACTTTTGATTTCCTTAAAGTTGGCAATGCCTTTAAAATAATTTCCATAATGTCTTCTGGTTTCGAGAACTCCTAATATTTCCCCCTTCCATTCAATTGCAGTCTTTAGGTGCCTTTTTGCCATTTCTGCTTTTTCAGCTATTGTTGGCTCCTTAGTTTTCTTTCCAGTGTTTAAGTAGTGTTTAACCTGATTAAAAAACCAAGGGTTTCCAATTGATGCTCTTCCTATCATAGCTCCATCTAAACCATAATTTTCCTTCATCTCTTTTGCCTTTTCTGGGGAGTTTACGTCTCCGTTTCCAAATACAGGTATGTACATTCGTTGATTGTTTTTTATATTGGCTATCTGAGTCCAATCTGCTTCACCTTTATACATCTGAGATCTAGTTCTGCCATGAATTGATATAGCCTTAATTCCTACGTCTTGTAATCTTTCCGCCACCTCAACAATTTTTATCGATTTTTCATCCCACCCTAATCTTGTTTTTACAGTAACCGGAAGGCTGGTTCTTTTAACTATCTCTTTAGTTAAATTCACCATTAATGGTATGTCTTTCAAAATTCCTGCGCCCGCTCCCTTGCATACAACTTTTTTTACAGGACACCCATAATTAATGTCGATTATATCTGGATTTGTTTTTTCTACAATATCTACAGCTCCGAGCATTGATTCTAGATTTGATCCAAATATCTGAATTCCTACTGGTCTCTCTTTAGTGTAAATATCAAGCTTTTTTGTACTTTTTGCAGCGTCTCTGATCAAGCCCTCGCTTGATATGAACTCTGTGTAAACTACATCTGCTCCATTCTCCTTACAAAGCGCGCGAAACGGGGGGTCGCTAACATCCTCCATTGGCGCGAGAAGCAGGGGAAATTCGGGAAGCTCTATGTTTCCAATTTTTACCATTACGCAAAATTAACAATTCTTGAATTTATTTATGTGTAGACTTTAAAGATTATTCAAAGTAAGTATCTTTGTTTAAAATAGAAAGATTGTCAACCAACATACGTAATTTTTGTATTATAGCGCATATCGATCATGGTAAGAGCACTTTAGCTGATCGTCTTCTTGATTTTACCGGCTCTGTTTCAGATCGAGATAAACAAGATCAATTGTTAGACGATATGGACCTTGAAAGGGAGAGGGGTATAACAATTAAATCTCATGCAGTCCAAATGGACTACGAGAAAGACGGCGAGAAATATGTTTTAAACCTAATTGACACTCCTGGTCATGTTGACTTTTCTTATGAAGTCTCGAGGGCTATTGCTGCTTGCGAAGGGGCTTTATTGGTTGTAGATGCTGCTCAAAGCATTCAGGCACAAACTATTTCAAACCTTTATTTGGCTGTTGACAATGATTTAGAAATTATTCCTGTTGTAAACAAAATAGACCTTCCTTCTGCAAACACTGAGGTTGTTGTTGATGAAATTGTTTCGTTAATTGGATGTAAGCAAGAAGATGTAATTCTTACATCAGCAAAAACCGGAGAAGGTATAGAAAGTATCATTCAGGGTATTATCAAAAGAGTGCCAGCGCCAGGCGGAAGCCTCGACTCTCCTTTACAGGCTTTAATTTTTGATTCTGTTTTTAATCCTTATAGAGGGATTGAAACTTATTTTAAAGTTGTAAACGGAAAGCTTTCTAAAGGAGACAGGGTTAGGTTTATGTCAACCGGAAAACATTATGGCGTTGAGGAGGTTGGAACCCTTAAGTTAAGCCAGGTTCCAAAAAATGAAGTGTTATCCGGCGATGTTGGTTATTTGATTACAGGCATTAAAGATGCTAAAGACGTTAAAGTGGGTGACACTATTACTCTTGTTGATGACGAGGCTGTCGACGCAATTGAAGGGTTTGAGGACGTTAAACCTATGGTTTTTGCGGGTATTTACCCTGTTGACACCGATGACTATGAAGATTTAAGGTCAAGCATGGAAAAGCTCCAGCTCAATGACGCTTCATTAGTTTTCTCTCCTGAAAGCTCTGCTGCTCTAGGTTTTGGTTTTAGGTGTGGGTTTCTAGGTATGTTGCACCTTGAAATAATTCAGGAAAGGCTTCAAAGAGAGTTTAATATGTCGGTTATCACTACGGTTCCTAACGTTTCTTATAAGGCTTATGTTAACAAAGATCCGTCAAAAGAGATCCAGGTTAACAACCCTTCAGACTTGCCAGACCCTTCAAGTTTAAATAGGGTTGAGGAGCCATATATTGATGCAACTATTATAACAAAATCCGAGTTTGTTGGCAACGTTTTAACATTGTGCATTGAAAAAAGAGGTGAAATTAAAAACCAAAGATATCTAACCACTGAGCGTGTTGAGCTAAACTTTAGGCTTCCTTTGGCGGAAATTGTTTTTGATTTTTATGACAGGCTTAAGTCTGTTTCTAAGGGTTACGCCTCTTTTGACTACACCCCTACTGGTTTTGTTGCTTCTAAATTAGTGCGGCTTGATATTTTATTAAACGGAAAGCCGGTAGACGCATTGTCTTCATTGATTCATTTTGATAACGCACAAAGAATGGGTAGAAAAATGTGTGAAAAATTAAAAGAATTGATACCTAGACAACAATTTGATATACCTGTTCAAGCAGCAATCGGTGCGAAAATTATCTCTAGAGAAACCATTAAAGCTTATAGAAAAGATGTGACTGCTAAGTTATATGGTGGTGATGTTACAAGAAAGAGAAAATTGTTGGATAAACAGAAAAAAGGTAAAAAGAAAATGAGAATGGTTGGAAGTGTTGAAATTCCTCAACAAGCGTTTATGGCTGTTCTAAAAATTAACGATTAGGATGAATTTATATTCGATTGAAACCGGGAATTTTAAACTTGACGGCGGGGCAATGTTTGGTGTTGTCCCAAAAGTTTTGTGGGAAAAAACCAACCCAGCAGACTCAAACAACAGAATTGAAATGAGCGCTCGCTGTCTTTTAATTGAAGACGGCAAACGTCTTGTTCTTATTGATGCGGGTCTTGGAAACAAGCAAAGCGAAAAGTTTTTTAGCCATTATTCTAGGTCTGGAGACGCAACACTGGAGGGCTCTTTAAAATCTGTTGGATTCTCGACTGACGACGTTACCGATGTTCTATTTACTCACCTTCATTTTGACCACTGTGGTGGGGCTACTGTTCGTTTGGGTGATAACGTTGTCCCTTTGTTTAAAAACGCTCAATTTTGGTGTTCAAAGAGTCATTGGGACTGGGCAAACATAAGCCCTAATCCAAGGGAAAAAGCTTCTTTTCTTAAAGAAAACCTTTTACCATTAAAGGACTCTGGTCGTTTAAATCTTTATGATGGTAGTGATGATGGTTTTTGCGAAGATCTTGGGTTTGATCTTTTGCTTGTTGATGGCCACACTGAAAAAATGGCTTTGCCTAAAATTAAGTATAAAGGACGCTCTATTCTTTTTGCTTCTGATCTTGTGCCTACCGCCGGCCACGTTCCTGTGCCATATTTAATGGGATACGATGTTAGACCTCTTGTTACTATGGAAGAAAAATCTAGAATATTAAAAGATTGTTTTAAAAGCGAAACCCTTCTCTTTTTACAGCACGACCCTTATAATGAGATTGTTTCTTTAACAAACACAGATAGGGGCGTGAGAATAGAAAACTCGTCTTCATTAAATGATTTTTTTTCCTAATGAGACCTCTAAAAGGAAATAAAAAAATTGAAAAGTTGTTTAGCTCAGGAAAAAAAGCTTCTTCTTCTTTTCTTAACTGTGTTTATCTTTTTAATAACAGCGGAAAGTCTCACTTTGTGGTTTCTGTGCCTAAAAAAAATTTTTCTCTTGCTGTAGATAGAAACAAAATTAAACGAATTCTTAGAGAGGTTGTTAGAAAAAATAGTTTTGATTTTTGCAAAAGTGGGGGGTGGTTTATGTTTGTTTACTCTTCTGATAAAATTGTTCCTTTTTTAGATCTTGAAAAGGACTTTAAATCTCTTATAAAAAAATTAGTTTAGTTTGTTTGTTTATTATAATACATAGCACAATGCGGTATACCGTCTTCCATATAGCGCTCTCCTCTAAACTCAAAACCCAGGTCTAAATAAAACTTTTCTAGATATTCTTGAGCAGAAATTTTAATTTCTTTTGTTTCAAAGTTTTTTTCACAAACCTGTATACATTTTTTTACCAGTTCTTTTCCGTAGCTGTTTCCTCTTTTTT
>CETK01014272.1_pt1 | contig 55575 bp, 56 predicted proteins | sample 361431 | NCBI WGS metagenome assembly CETK01 (sample SAMEA2622452, study PRJEB7988) | marine metagenome | biome: marine biome (ENVO:00000447); feature: surface water layer (ENVO:00002042); material: "saline water (ENVO:00002010), including plankton (ENVO:xxxxxxxx)" | depth 5 m | reverse complement strand
TTTGTATATTGGATGATATTAACTATAAATCAATTAAAATGAAAAAATTTATTTTATTATCATCATTTCTTGTTACATATTTATCACTTGGGCAAACAAGATATTGGACATCATATAATTTTACTGTTGAACCACAAAATGAGGCAGCTATCTATAAACTTGTAGATGATTATTTTAAATCTAATCCTACATCCGAAAGTGTAAATGCATACTTATATGAAAATCATTTCAAAGATAATGGCAATAATTACAGTCATTCATTTATTTGGGCGGGAACACTTGATGGTATGGGTGACCAGTATACACCAAAACAGGACAAAGATTGGGAACTACTTTTAACAAAATTAACCCAACTCATCGATGAAACTCACAGCGCTGCTATGGGAAATACTGTCGTTAACCAGGGAGAAAATAAACCTATCCAAAGATATTTTTATTTAGATGTTGAAGACCCAGCAAAATATTTAATGGCGTTTAAAAAGTACTTAAAATATAGACCTAAAGATCGTCAAGTATTACTAGGGGGTTTTTCTGCGGGTAGATCTCCAGATGGAGAAAGTCATTGGATAATTGTTGGCTTTGACGATATGAGATCTGCAATGGATCCCGGAGCATACAGAAGAACAAATTCACAAGCTCAAAAGGCCTGGGATGAATATAGAAAAAATAGAGGTGAAACACGTTTGGTAAGATCAGGGTTAAGAATTATGCTAGGAAGTTGGTAAAAAATTATTTAATAATTATCCCCTCCCAAGTGGAGGGTTTTTTATTTAATTGCGTTTTCTTTTAATCGAGATTAGTTACTAATTTGTATATTGTCTTATAAACTATAAATCAATTAAAATGAAAAAAATTTTACTACTGTTTTTAATGGTGCCTTTGTCACTACTATCTCAATCATTCGAATTCTTGCAAATAAAAGTTAATGAAACTTCAATGAAAAAAGATTACGAAAAATTTGAAGCTATGTGGGCTAACGTCCATGAAGAAATACATAAAAAAGGAAATAAAGTAGGTTGGTATTTTTTTAAAGTTGTTCCAAATTCCAATAACGCAAGTAACCAAAAAGCTGATTTTGATTACGTAATTTTTAACTTTTGGAAGGATGATACTGCTCGAAAAGCAGGTTGGGGTGTAGAAGTCAACGATGCTTTTATTAAAAAATCTAATTACGGAAAGATGAAAAGTTCAGAAATAAAAAGGCTTTTGTCGGTTAGAAAAAAAATGAAGACAGAGTGGAAAAGTTATAGTATGACTGGGTTAGATGCTACTATTGACGTAGGTGGAGATCCAAAATTGGGTAATATAGTAAACTACATTGGAGTTAAAGCACTCAATGATGATTACGAAAACTATGAAATGAAATGGTTTAAAAATGGACACAATGAAGATATTTTAAGTGGAAGAAGAATAGCGTGGTATTTTAATAAAGTACTTTCAAGTTCTGAAAGCGCTGACAAATCTTTAACACACGCAATATTTGAAAGGTTTAATCCAAACGCTCCTCAAAGAGAACAAACAGAACCCTCTTTTGAACAACAAATGATGTGGAAACATGGAGGAGCTTCAAGAGAATTCGTTGAATATTGTACTTTGGAATTAATAAATTTTAGATCTTCTAATTAGTAAATTCATAAGCCCTCCTAAACGGAGGGTTTTTTAAATGTAGGAGTATGTTGATTATTAAGTTGGATAATTTCTTCTTATATTGATACTATCCTAATCAAATAGAAAATGAAAAAAATAATAACACTCTTATCCTTATTGTGGACGATTAGCTGCCAAAATCATACAAATAATAAAAAACAAGCCAGCACGTCTTTACAATTAGAAAAAGACCTTGAAATGTACCAGAATGTATGGAATTCTTTTTTAGCAGGCGACACAAGTGTTGTAAATAACAAAAACTTCACAGAGGATGTAGTAATTGTAACATCCAATGGAGATCTAGTTGGGATAGATGCCTGTAAAGAATTTTATTTAAATTACCTGAATGGGTTTTCCGATATAGAGTGGACTATTGTTGACGCATTTGGACAAGGTAATAAACTTATAAAACACTGGAATTTTAAAGGTAAACATACCGGAGATTTCTTCGGAATACCAGCTACAGGTAATTCACTAAATCTGTCCGGTACCACAATAGTAACAATGCGTGAGGGAAGAATCGCTAAAGAGCATGATTTTTTTGATATGAAGTCTATGTTAGATCAATTACTAAACTCAAAAGGAGATCTTACGGTAGACGAATATCAACCTATCAATTAACCTTAAAGATATCACTTAACTCATATTGAAGCTCTTCTAGAGTTAATATATAAAACTTTAAGGAAGAAATTCTAGTCTTAAAATACTTAAGCTGGACAATAAGATTTGATTTTAGCTTTTCATTTTCTTGAATAAACTTGTGTAAGGACTTCAAATAATTTTCAAAACTTATTTTTGAATTGTTGCCTTTTAGAAAAAGTTTTGGGTTTTCCTGAGTTATCAAATCAATTATAAGTTCTATTATTTTTTTTTCATAATCTACTGTGGAAACAACTTTGCTAAAATTTAAATTATGTAAACGGGTAAGCGCTTCTTTAATATTTTCTGATTGTACATATTTTAAATCACCTGTATTGACCAAGGATCTATATCTATTCATTGGAGGATCAAAATCTCTATAATAAATTAGATTGTACTCAACCCTATTTTTACTAATAGCTATATTTTTTAATATTTCAATATTCAGTTTTTCGTTTAATAAAAGGTTATATATTTCTATGTCTTGGTTCCAAATTTTTATTCTTTCGTCACAATAATTTTTTATATCATTAGATTCAACCAAAATACTTTTTAAGACTCTTTCTCTCTGGATTGATTTATCTCTTTCAACGGATATTTCACTTATCCAAAAGGAGGCTGAAATACCAATAATAATTGCTATAATCTCAAGACCAAGTTTTAAAAAAAATTTTCTTTTGAACATTTTTACCCTTTTTAAGGCAATATAACTATTTAATATTAGGTTGTTTAAACATAATAAACTCATATTAAATTCAGCGCATCTTTGTATATTGTTACTTATTAACTATAAATCAATTAAAAATGAAAAAATTATTATTTGTTAGTTTTATATTGACTGGATTTTTTGTTTTTGCTCAGCAAACATTTGTTTTGAACCCTGCTATGGTCGATCCTGAGGATTCTGAAAATTTTGAGATGCTGATAAAAAAGTATGGACAAGAAATGGCCAAAGATGCAGTAAAAGAGGGCCTAATTCAAGGATGGGCACTTTTAAAAAGGGTGCCTGGTATGGGAAAAGTTGAAGACGAAAAGATAAACTTCCTATGGGTTGTAGCTTATGAAAGTCCAAAAAAATATGTAAAAAGACAAAGCTGGTTTAATACAGAAAAAAAATATGGCATTCCTGGAGAAATTTTATTCGGTGGGATTGATGTAGAGCGTTATGGCAGTTATGTTTACAAGACTGAAAAAAGATATGATAATAATCTTCAACCAAAGTTTATAATATTTAATTGGACCTTCCCAAAAAATTTGAACAGTGCTATGGATTTAGCTGACAAAATATCTTCCAGTTTTCAAAAAGACATGAAAAAAGAAGGTATGGCTTCTTGGGGCATGGCAACAAGAATTATTCCACAAGATTCTGATTTGGCCCCTCTATTCTTTTGGGATGCATATGAAAATATGGAACAAGTAATTGATCATCTTATGTATAAGGCTGCAATCAAAAATGTTGATCAGAATTTATTATCTCAACTTCAAGATGAATTACCTAAGGGATGGCACTCAAGAGTTGTTTGGGAATTTGTTGCAACATCTAATTAAATCCTATTAAAATTTTAAACCCTCTTTCTAAAGAGTATATTATTTAATTATTTAAAATTTTTTAGAGAGAGAGTTTATATTTTATATATTACATACTTGTCAAACATAAATAAATCAAAATGAAAAGAATATTATTTTTTTGCTTAACCGTAGTTTATATATCATGTCAAAATAATCAAACAATTGATAATTCTGATTGGGCTGGGTTTTCAACTCAAAATGACGAAAGGACAAAAATTGTTGAAAAATTAGCTAAGGGATACGAGAGAGGAGAATTTGAAATTGCTCGAGAATATTTTTCTCCTGATAGCAAACACATGGTCAACATGCAAGTTTTTAATGTAGACCAAATTATTGAAGGTTATAACTTCCATTCGGTGTTGTATGATAAAATTCAACATATTGATCCTGTTGTTCATACAACCAAATATAATAATGATAGCATATTCACAAACCAATGGGCAAATTGGAGTGGAATTTCAAAAATTACTGGTGAGGAGTTAAAGTTAACATTTCATTGCTGGTGGAAATGGGAAGGAGACAAAATTGTACAAACGCAATGCTATTTTGAAACTGCAGATTTACTAAAGGAAGCAGCCTTATATGCTGAAACCCAAAATGCTAAAACACAATAACAAACTTAATTTTTAAAAAGACAAAAGACCCCTCTTTAAAAAGAGGGGTCTTGATTTATAAACTTGAATCTCTGAGGAAATATATAATCTAGAAAATTAAAGCTAGAGGTATTTATTTCTATTTAATTAGTTTTTTATATTTCCCCACTACATAGTGCAAGTTCTTCCTCCATCAATTTTGTATTATACATGTGGTACTCTTCAACAATTTTGTTTCCCTCGCCCCATTTAAATCCTATGTGTACAGGTATTGAAATGGTGTTACCTGATACAGAGCTAGTCGCTTTCCAAATAAACCAAGAACTTGTCCATGTATTGCCGTTTGGATAAGTTTTTGTTTCAATTATAGCATCTTCTAGAAAAGATGGTATTTCTGAAAAACATTTATGTTGGGCGATGATAAGATTAGAAATATCTTCGACACCTGATTGCTTTGTCTCAGTTAAATATATTTTGAGATTTGGAGACCATAAACTTTTTAATCCTTCGATATTATTATCCAAATAGTTTTGATAGTGAGATCTAATTGATTTGGTTTTTTCGTCATCAAATGTGACTATAGTTACATCAGATTTATTATTTGCGCAACCAAATAACAGTGTGATTAGTATTAAATAATGAAATTTCATTTTTGATTGATTTATAATTATAGCACTCAATATACAAAGAACTTTAATAACTCAATTTTTTATTATTTCACAAATAAATTCAACTTATATACGTACAAATTGTAATGAATCAAAATTGAAATCTCCCAACTAAATTTAAAGAACTTATTTGTATATTGGTGTTTAACTATAAATCAATCAAAATGAAAAGACTAATATTTTTAATACTATTACTTCCATTATCAACTAGTGCTCAATATGCTGTAGCTGACTTTTTTGTTATTAATGAAGGTATGGAAAAAGACTACGAAAAGTTAGAAATGGCCTGGTCTATTTTCAGACAAAATCAAATTGATAAAGGCCAAAAAATGGATTGGGCTGTTTGGAAAATAACTCCTAGAAAAGATGATAGAGCTAATGCAGCAGATTATGTTGTTTTTAATCAATTTAAAACAAAAGAAGAGATGGACAAATATCTTAAAGGAGATTCCAATTTTTCTTATTCTTCAGCTGCATCAATAATGAGAAGGGGTATGAAGGGGATGTCAAAAAATTCAATTTTGCGTCTTATAACACCTAGTAAAAATAAAATCAAAAAAGAGGTTAGAACTTACCAAATTCAAATTTTAGACGCAACTCCTTTTACAGGAGGGGACCTAAAAATTGGTGAAAAAATAAATATGGGTGCAATGGTTCAAAAATCTGACGATTATGAACAAATGGAATCAAATATTTATAAGCCTTATGTTCTAGAACAAGTGAAAAATGGACTTCACAGAGGTTGGGCTTTTGTCAAGGTTATTGGTAAAAGTGAAAATGCATTTAATGAAGTAACACACTTCACATTTAATATTCCTGTTGAAGGTGCTAAATGGCCACCCTTTTTTTTAGAAAATGAATTTATCACAAAAAAACTTACTGATATGATGGTTAATTCAAGAAGTACACCCTATGGTGGCGCTGAACTTACTTTGATGATGCAAAAACAAAGTAATTAATTTCTGATTAATCTAATTTTATTATACCCTCCAACTTGGAGGGTTTTTTATTTAAATTCTACACTAGCAGAGGATATTATTTTTACATCTCCTTTTTCTAAACCAATTTTAACTTTATAGTCTTTGTGATATTGAGTTTTAGGTATTGTATCCAGAATAAATCTTAAGTGTTTAATATCTTCAGCTGTAATCAAAGTATAATAGTTTGCATTCATAACTTCTCCATCATGAATTTTCGCAATTGTCATTTTACCGCCATCTAAAATTGGTTCTATTTGTTTTCTTAATTTAACAAAAGCCTTTTCATAGAGTTCTGGATATTTAACATCAAGAAAGAATTGCACGCCAATTTTATTTTGTGGTTTTTTAGAATCGCATCTAAAAAAAAGAAATAAAATTAGTCCCAGAAATATTTTTTTCATTTCAATTGAATTTTAATTATATAATTGATCGTTACAAGAGTATTCTCTTACTTCATCAATAGTTGTTGTTCCATTTTCTAAAAAATAGTACGTCTCTGAATTATTTTCATCGATATTATCATTCTCATCTGTTGTATATGATTTTATTATTTCTCTGGATTCAAAAATAAAAAGTCCATCTATTTTTTCATCTGCTTCATTTTCTTGAGTGTACGTACAAATACTAAAACTGTCTTCATTTACTCTGCAAAGTTTTCTATATCCATAGTCTTCTTCGTTATCAATTTTATCGAAATCAAAACTTAAATTATAAACTTGTTTTTGTACACATTCTCGTGAATTTACATCTGCACAAACTCTATACTGGTAACTAATTTGCTCTACAATACCTCCTGTACCTATATAAAGAAGCACTTGGTAACGATAATTACAAGATTGATCTTCATATTGGTCATTATAATCGAGATCTAAAATGTATGTAATATCTTCATATAATTCTAAAGATGTGTTTTCAACAACACCCTCTATACCTTGATTTGTTTCTGGAATAACAACTTTTACGCCAATACCTTGCTCAGTTGAATTGCAGCCAAAATGGACAAATAAGGCTAAAAAAACAAGTAAATATAAAACCCTTTTCACTAGAAAAGTTTTGAAAATAATTTAAAACAAGATCTATATTTTTTTTAATAAATGATTTTGAGCTTTTCAGGTATTTTTTCATCATTTTGGCAGAGTATTAGGATTAAAATAATAGGTTTCTCCAATCATTTTATTATTATCATCGAAAAAATGACCTATCATTAAATGAATTGGTCCTTGGTTTCCAGATAATTTATTTCGCCATGTAAATTGCCACCATGAAATGACTAAATCGTTCGCTTCTTTGTAATCGAAATGGTCAGGATAACCAAGCTCTTTAATACTTATTATTTCGTGAGTATTAAAAATTTCACCCATATTTTCCATTTCCTGATCAAGATCCATACTCTTACCAAAGGGACTTTTTTCATCCATATTATTTAGCGCATCTCTAAATTCAAGCTTATCAACAGATATTTTCTCGTAAGCTTTTTTAATTTTCTTAATATTATTAGTCTTATATACATTCATAAGATTTCTCACGGCCTCAACATATGGGCCGTTTTTATATATAGTACCATTATTTTCTTTTTCTTGAGAAAAAGATTTAAACGAAAAAATTAAAAATAAAATAGTAACTGATAGTCTCATCTGGTTAATTTATAGTTAATGAATATAAACTTACGAAAAACCCTCCAAAATGGAGGGTTTTAAATAATGTCTAGTTACTTTGATAAACTAAGGTGAGCTCCTGAGCATTTCGCATTTCTCTAGAGCTGCTTATTTTATCGTTTAAGACTTTTTGAACAAATTCATTTTCAATAAGCCGATCATCAAATTCAGCACCAGGGATAAAAATATTCCAAGCTATATGGGAAATTTCCTTATATGCCTGATCATTTCTGTTTATAACCTTTGTAAACGCCCACCAGCGGTGTTTTCCATTCATAACTTGCTGAAGAAAGTATGGTTTAGCTATGTAAGATTCAACTTGTTCATAATCGTCGGATTTTTGAATCATAGGTGCAAAAGTCATTTTATCCCCAATTTTTAAATCTCCCCCTGTAAAAGGAGTTGCATCTAGAAGTTGCAGGTGATAAGTACGTACTTGCTTTTTTATTTTTTGCTCTGATTGAACAATTTTTCGAATAGATCCTGTAGACATACCTTTAAGGTTTGACTTCATAACAGAAATCGCATTATTCATAGAAAAATTTCCTCCTCCATTGATATAATTATCCATTTGCTCTTTAGAACTAAACTGATTGAAAACTACATAATGAGCAGCATTTTCATTATCACTATCTGTTGCGGTTCTTTTCCATACAGCCCAGCTGTTCTTTTCTCCTTTTTTTATAGAATTTTTGTGCCAAGCTCCCCAAACTTTTTCAAGTTTATGATATTGTGAGTCCATGCCTTTATTCAAAACAATGAAATCTGCTACAGCGTACTGAGCTGAAAGAGTTAAAGGCAAGATTAATAATAATAAGAATAGTTTTTTCATTTTTGAATGATTTATGATTAATAATTCCCTAAATATAAAAAAACCTCCATTAAGGAGGTTTTAAAATTTTTATTCAAGCATTGTTACCTTTCGTATAATTACACTTTCTCTTAAATCTCGAATATTAAGCATAGTTTGGTAGCTTTTGTTAGCATCCCAACTGGCTGTATTTGCTCTTGTTTTTATTACATCACTAAATTTTGAAAACCAGTCAACAGTAAAGTAATTCCAGTAAACATCGACACCAACTTTATCGATTCTCTTGGCTAAAGACCAACCTGTTCTTAATCCTTTTTTGTTGAGACCATTTATATAGAGGTCTTTTTCCATTTTTTCATAGGTTTTAAACTTGCCTTCTTTAACTTTCATCCAGTTTACTACCCCTATATCGTCAGGTAAGTTCACGTTTTCATCTCTTTTAATATCCTTTACTGGCATAAAAAAAGCCTCCGCAACAATTTCCCTTTTTTCTCTCACACTGTCCATAAATGCTGTCCAATCGGAATCAGTCATTCCAGGAACTGCATCATTTCGCATTTTAATCCATCCTTCAGTACTTCTTTCTTTCTCCATTTGACTTAGTAACATTGGTTCTACAATCATATGAGTGAAAGGAGCTTGAGGATTCGCTACCACTTCCCAAAGATGCCACCCTTGCTGGTATCCGGCATCAATTCTTTTTTGAGCCATTTTGCCAAATTTAGTTTTAAGGTCTTCAGCATAGTTATTACCAGGCTTAACTTTAATGAATGTCTGTCTTAAAACAACTTTATCTTGTCCGCTTAAAGAAATCGAAAAGAATAATATCAATATTAGTAAAAAGTATTTTTTCATAATTATTTGGTTTATTGTTTAAACTTAAATATACAAATAACGCTTTTAAGTTAATATTTAAATCAATTGCAATCTAGTGAGATTGTCACAGAGGAATCATACATCCAAGAATCAGGATAATTTGCAGCGTCCTCATTAAATGGAAAATCGACCACATTCCATGGATTATAACAGGAAAGATTGGGATTGTCATCAAAGTTTAAGGGGATATTAGCTTCAGCGCAACCTGGAGGTATGTTATTTATACGATCCGAATCAACACTTATACAATCCAGCAGATTTGATTCTGCCCTAAATATTCTTAAATTCGGATTTTTGCTTAAATCCAATTTCGTTAATTCATTTCGATTTAACAAAAGGGCGTACAGGGAGTTTGATTCTGGAAGAATAATTTGTTCTAATTCGCAATCTTGACATGATACTACTTTTAGATTTTGATTTTCACTCAAATCCAAAAAATCAATCTTATTTCTATCAAGCCAAATCATTTCTAAGCTATCTGAATTTGGTAGAATTAATGATGGATTATTATGATCAAAAATATTATATGCGTACAAATATTTTAATGCACTCTGATTCGATAAATCAAGCTCAGTTAATTTACTGTCCCAAATTCTTATATGTTCAATAATGGGGCTATTAGATAAATCCAGTTTTTTTAGTTTTGTATCATGCACTACAAGTTGTTTAAGATTTGGGGAATTTGGTATTTCTAAAACTTCAAGGGTATAGGTTCCATATATAGAGATTCCTTCAAGTGAATTGTTATTTTTGAAATATACTTCTTCCAGTGGATTGAATGTTAAATCAACATAAGCTAATTTTTTATTAAAGGAAAGATCCAAAACACCTGAAATATTATTATTCCCGGCAACTAATGAATTTAAATTTTCAAAATCTTCGATTCCAACCAAAGATTTAATCCTTCTTTCTCTGGCATCAATTCGTTCAAATGAATTTATATTTGATGTTAATATAAACCCATCTATTTCATTATCTAAACCTAACTCAATCAAATATTTTTCAAACTCAACATCTGCTATATATGTTTTGTCCTCCTGATAACTTTCGTCTTTTTCTCCTTCCAAAATATCTTTACACACATCCGTTAAATCAATTTCAAAAGTAATGGACAAATTGGTAATTTGAATATTATTTAAACTGCCAATAACCGACCCTTCTGAGTCGTACATTTCTAAACTGTCATCAGAAATTATCTTATAGGTCCCAATTAAAACGTTATTATCGCCAGTATAAATTTTAAATGTCAAGTTAGAATTTAAAATTAGGTCTGTAACATTACAAAATTCTTTTTTCGATCCCGCTGAACCTCCCTTCTTTCTAATTTTCCATTTCCCTACACCATAAAATGATTCTTGGTCAATGTTAATAGACTCTTCTTTAGTCGAACAGCTTAATATTATTTGAAAAAAAATGGTTACAAAAAAAATTATGCTCTTAAAATTCATTTGATTCTAGTCATACGATTTTAAATGTAAAAAAATTTTCGCCATTTAATTGAGTCATTTAGATGTATTGCCTAAAACTAATCATATTAATCATTAAACTTTGAAACCATTATTTCAAATCTTTTATTTATATCACTAATTTGTATATTTAAATTTCAAACAAAAATTTTATTTAAATGACCAATTATCTTTTCTTTATTGTTACGGGTATATCTCTTTTATTTTTATTTTTCTTATGGAGTTCAAAAAAATCAGTTAAAACAGGATTTGCCAAGGATGAGAATAACAACCAAATCCCAGATGCTTGGGAAAAGAGATTTAAATTCCTTTTCACTTTCGAAAATATAATAATTCTAATTTTAGGAATTTTAATCGGGTATTTATTTGCTAAGTCCTCCTTACTTTCTTAAAAGTTTACATCACAATTATTAAATTAGATTTTTATTACTAGTTTCATTCTGGTAAATTTTCATAAGCCATTTTGTTTTTTTTATACTCCTGAATTAATTCTAGCAGGTTTTTTTATTTACTTTTAAGAACTCTGTTACATTATATTATGCATGTTGTAGTTCGCTACCTTTCATTAAAAAAATCAATTATTTTTTATATCCTTACTTCATTCTTTACATTTGCACAGGGTGAAAATTTATTAATTCAACAATACAATAAGGGCCCTGCTTTAGATGATGTTTACTCAAGGTGGTCTATTTTTGTAAGTGGTAGACTAAATTGTTTAAATACGGATCTTGAAAGAACTAGTCCTATACTCTCATTGGGCGGCTTAACAGAAATGCAATTTAATATTTCAAAGACTTTTGGGTTTTTGATTGGCTTTGGAAATACAACCGTTTCATATAAGTATGATTATCAAAATTCATTTGTGAAAGACCGTCTTAATTACTTTGTTTTACCAATTGGAGTTAGATTAAATCCAACAAAAAAAGTAAGTGTTTCATTTGGTGCTATTCATAACCTTTTTAACAAAGGTGAAAATCAGGTTACTGAAAATGATGTAGCAGTGAAAAAAGAATATGAAAAATTAGATTTTGAAAATAGTTTCGGCGGGTTTACTCAAATTGGTTTTTACTTTTTAAAAAATTTCTATAGTTATATTAATTACAGGTGGGCAACAAAATATAATTCGCCTCTAGATCAAAAAAGTAACAATAATAATGGGTTTCAATTAGGTCTAGCTTATAAAATTTGGTCGTCCAGAATAAAAAGGTAATAGAATTATCCAAGATTATTCATACTGTCTTACTGTAGAGATTTACTTTTAAATAATAAAGTGTAATGAAATTTTTAAGTAAAAATGAGAATCATAATTTTGATTTTCAATATAATTAGAACTTCTGTTTAACATAATATTTGCTTTTAAAGGCAACCTTTGGTAAATAAATCCAGCTTGGTATTTATTGCGAAATCTATTTGGAATTAAACTGAAAGGGTTATTGTCTTTTAACCAACTACCCGTTAATGAATAATCGTGTAAGCTTAGCTCGAGTTCTGTTCCTAAGAAAAAAGAAAATCCATTTTGTAACACCTCTAGTCTATTTCCAAAAAAAGGCAGCCCTAGTATTGATCCTAATTGAATACCAAAACGAGATTTTAATGTATTTCGAAAAGATCCAAATTGAATTCTGTTATGATTTACCCATTTTAATTTTCTAGTTAAGAATCTTCCCCAGAAAAATGATCCATTTATATTAATATGAAAAGCCTGTGGCATTGAAACAGCCCATGTCAATGGCTCCAAATTTAATATGTTGACATGATATGTGTTTTGAAAAAATTTAGCTAGCGATTCGTCAGCTCCTGTTATACCAATTTGAACTCCCAGACCATATCCAAAATTTGGATCCTGAAAATATTCATGTCGATACTCTAAATATAACCACCCATTATATGGGTAATCCATCTTAGAAATATCGGATGTTAAACCCTTCGAAGGCGTATTTATTTCTTGCCCAACTGTCCAATGCTTGGAAATATAATTCCTTTTAGAAAGTGTGTCAGTTGGTCTAATTATCAATTTACCATATTCTAAGAAAATTCCACTGCTGTAATACCGATCACTTTTAAAATAAAGATCATTATCTACATTTAAGCCAATGTATTTTTGACCATGACCTAAAGTTATAAATCCCAAAACAGAAAATAGCACCAAAAAATTACGCAGAAACAAAATCTTATTTCAATATTTTTCACCTGTGAATTAAGTTATCGATAATTATGTAATATTTTGTCAATTTCAAGTATTTAAACAGTTTTTACTTTATAAATTGAACAAATCAAAAATTTTTAAACCCTTGGATATTCATTACTTTTGTTTCCATATGGAACCATTTGTAAAACATCATATAGAAGGTAATTGCGGAATAATAGAATTTGGAAATCCATCTGGAAACTCATTAACATCTAAAATGTTAAATGGACTTAGCCAAAATCTAACCTCATTAGATTCTAATAAACATGTGAAGGTAATTCTTTTAAAAAGTGCAGGTTTGAAAGCCTTCAGTGGTGGTGCATCTTTTGCTGAATTAAAAACTTTCAAAAGCTTCAATGAAGCAAGAGAATTCTTTATGGGATTCGCAAGCCTTATAAATACGATTAGAATTTTAAAAAAATTTGTAATCTTACAAATCCAAGGTAAAGTCGTAGGAGGAGGTATAGGAATAGTTGCAGCCTGTGATTATACCATAGCTCACAAGAAAGCAGAGATTAAACTTTCAGAGTTATCAATTGGTTTAGGTCCTTTTGTGATTGAGCCTGCTATAACTAGAAAAATTGGCTCGGCTGCCTTTGCACAACTTTCCTTAGAAGCAGAAAATTGGAAAACATCAAAATGGGCAAGAAAAAAAGGCTTGTATAATTCTGTCGTAAGTTCTCATGAAGATTTAGAAAAATCAGCTATGGAACTTGCTAAAAAATTTGGAAATTATTCTGTTGATGCTATGGAAAAACTAAGAAAATTACATTGGAAAAACACAGAAGATTGGAATGACATTCTTAAATCAAATGCAGAAATTACAGCCAAGTTACTTTTTACAAATACTGCTCAAATTATTCTTGAAAAATTTTAATCTATGGATAATATTATAAGAATTACCAAAGAATTTAAATTTGAAACAAGCCACGCTCTTTCAGGCCACGATGGTCTGTGTAAAAATGTCCACGGCCATAGTTATAAACTATCTGTTACCATTATTGGAAAGCCTATACTAGACCCTAATAACCCTAAATATGGAATGGTTATGGACTTTAGTGATCTTAAAAAAATTATTAATAATATTATCGTTGAACCCTTTGATCACGCTACAGTCCTAAATATAAAATCCAATAAAAAACTTGTCGATTTTATGGAACATGAAGGGCATAAAATAGTTAAAGTAAATTATCAACCAACAAGTGAGATGATAATTTTAGATTTTGCAGAAAGGATTAAATCTAATCTACCGAATGAGGTTAAGTTACATAATTTGATTTTGAGAGAAACGGGAACATGCTATGCTGAGTGGAATTCATCTGATTTCAAGACTTAAAAACCCAAAGCATCCAAATCCTCTTTTGGACTTATATTATAATTTAAATTGTTTCCCGATATTTTTTCACATTCAACAGGGATGGAGACTTGTTCTGGTACTAGAAATTCATCTTTAGAAATTCCAAAATCTGGGTTTTTGTAAAGAGATCGCATATAGTTTGCCCAAATTGGAAGAGCCATTGTTGCACCCTGCCCAAAAGCAATTTGTTTAAAATGAACTGATCTGTCTTCTCCTCCTACCCAAACACCAGTAGCCAAATTTGGCACCATCCCCATAAACCATCCATCACTTTGGTTTTGAGTAGTCCCAGTTTTACCCGCTATAGGGTTTTCGAAAATATATGGGTAACCCGTTACAATTTTTTCATAGACATAATTAGTTTTTTCAAGACCTGCGTGTCTTAATCTTGCACCAGATCCAGCGGTTGTAACACCTTGCATCAAATTAAGAGTTACATAGGCAGCCTCTTCACTTAAAACATCCTTAGTCTCAGGAACAACCTCATACAAAGCACGCCCATTTTTATCCTCAATTCTAGTAATCATAATTGGTTTTACATAAATACCTTGATTTACAAATGTGCTGTAGGCTCCAACCATTTCAAATAAGCTTATATCTGGTGTGCCCAGGGCAATTGATGGAACTGGTGGTAAATAAGATGAAATTCCCATTTTTCTTGCTAAGTTTATAACTGGTCGAGGACCAACCAAATCCATAATTCTAGCACTTATTGTGTTAACTGAATTAGCCAAAGCATTTTTCAAGGTGCGGGTTTGACCATATCTATCCCCCGAATTTTTAGGACACCACGCTGAAGTGTTTCCGTGTTTTCTTGGTTCAATACAGAACAATGCATCAGGTAACGAATCACATGGAGATAATTTTAGCTGATCTATAGCTGTTGCATATAAAAAAGGCTTAAAAGTTGATCCTATCTGTCTTCTCCCCTGCTTAACTTGGTCATATTGAAAATGCTTATAATTAAATCCTCCAACCCAGGCCTTTACGTGGCCAGTTTGAGGCTCCATGGACATTAAAGATGCACGTAAAAAATGCTTATAATATCTTATAGAATCCATAGGAGTCATGATGGTATCGATTTCTCCTTTCCAACTAAATACTTTCATCGGAACCTCTTTATCAAATGTAGAAACAATATCTTCTTCTGAAATTCCTGCATTTTTCATTTTTCTCCACCTCTCGGTTCTATAAATAGATCTCTCCAATAAAGTATCTATTTCGCCCTCCCTTAAATCTAAAAAAGGAGCTGTTGGATTTTCTTCTTCTGAATTTTGTAAAAAGAATTCATGCTGCAGGTTTTTCATATGCTCTTTGACCGAATCCTCTCCAATTTGTTGCATCTTTGAATCAATTGTAGTATAAATCCTAAGACCATCTCTATATAAGTTGTGTTTAGTGCCATCGGGTTTTGGATTAGATTCAATCCAACTGTCCATAAATTCTTTTAAATATGCTCTGAAATATGTGGCTAGTCCCTCCCTATGAGACTCAGGAGTAAAATTTATTGTTAACGGTAATTCAGACAGAGAGTCTTGTTCTTGAGATGTTATAAATTTGTTCCTATGCATTTGGCGAAAAACAATATCTCGTCTTGCTCTAACTCTATTTGGTCGCCTTATAGGATTATAAAGTGATGAGTTTTTTAACATCCCTACAAGAGTGGCAGATTCTTGTATCGTCAATTGCTGTGGAGTTTTGTTAAAAAAAATTTTGGCAGCTGATCGGATTCCATCAGCCTGATATCCAAAATCATACTTATTTAGATACATGGCCAGAATCTCTTTCTTTGTGTATCGCCTTTCTAGTTGAACAGCTATGACCCATTCCTGAGCTTTCTGAAGAATAGTTTTAAAAATATTTCTTGATCGTGTGCCAACAAAAATTTGTCTTGCCAATTGTTGAGTGATCGTACTAGCTCCACCGCGTTTACCCAAATATACAAATGCTCTGAGTGTTCCACGCCAATCTATTCCTGAATGTTCATAAAAACGCTCATCTTCAGTAGAAATTAAAGCATCAACCATGTGGGTCGGAATTTCATCAAAATCAATAGGAGTTCTGTTATCATCAAAATAATATTTTCCTAGAATAGCTCCATCAGCTGAAATTATTTGGGTAGCCAGATTAGTTTTTGGGTTCTCAAGTTCTTGTAGGTCTGGCATTGGCCCATAAAGACCAGATGCTGCACCATAAAATAATATGAATCCTCCAACAAAAACAAAAATAAACAGTCCCCAAAAAAGACGAATGAATTTTCGATTATGGTTTTTTTGTTTATTTATATTTTTTTTGGGCATTTTACTCATCCTCAATACTAATACCTACTGAAATTATTCCCTTTAGTTTACTCACACCTTTCTCTTCACCATTATTACGTACAGCATGAGAAACTTCTATAATAAGGGGCTCTTGATTGGATAGAATTACCCCACCTAACCACCATAACTTGCTCTCTTTTATTTCATTAAAACCAATACCCAACCACTTTCCATCTGGGGAGGCCATTGCATATTCAAGAGTATCATCATAAATTTTATCCTCCCCTGATCTTAAAGATGCTAAAAGGAAAATGTTTGAGTAAGGATAGTCGTTATTATTTCTCAAACGAAGAAATATGTTTTTTTTTGATGAATTAATTATTTTTTTTGGAACTTTAAAAATAATAGGATTCACCCCCAAACCATCATTTGAAACTGACTTATAAAATGTATAGCCTTTCTGTGGTCTACAACCAAAGTTTATAGAAATTAAGTAAGCGAGGAAAATATTTATTATTGATCTGTTCAAATTTAGTTAGTTGATTATTATGATTTAAATCTTAAAACATCAGATCGCCCTTTTTTGAAAATTTTATTACTATTATGCTTTCCTTTTCTAGCGAGTTTTCTTTGTTCATATGGCAAATTGATAATTTCTTTGCATTTTTTCGAACAACAATTATCCATTTTTGATCTACAAGAATCACATTGAATAAAAAGTAAATGACAAGCCTCATTAGCACAATTAACATGATTATCACACAGTGCTCCACATTGGTGACAAGAAGCAATTATATCATTTGAAATACGTTCTGCTTTTCTTTCATCAAAAACAAAATTTTTACCAATAAATTTATTTTCTAAATTTTTTTCTTTGACCTGTCGAGCATATTCAATGATTCCTCCCTCCAATTGATAAACTTTTTTGAAGCCTTTATATTTGAAATAAGCTGATGCTTTTTCACAGCGTATACCGCCTGTACAATACATCAATAGCTTTTTGTTTTCCTTATATTTTGACATCCTTTTTTCTATAAAAGGTAACGAATCTCTAAATGTATCAACATCCGGAGTTATGGCTCCAATAAAATGTCCTATTTCACTCTCATAGTGGTTACGCATGTCAATACAAATACTGTCACCATCATCCAGTAAATCATTGAACTTTTGCGCATCTAAATGGATCCCTTTTTTTGTTACATCAAAGCTTTTATCATCTAGTCCATCAGCTACAATTTTGTTACGGACCTTAATAGTTAGTTTTAAAAATGACTTCTTGTCATGTTCTACAGCTACATTAATTCTAACACCTTTTAAAAAAGAAATACTCTCCAGATGATCTTTAAATGAGTAAAGATTATCTAAGGGTAAACTAAGCTGAGCATTTATCCCTTCATGGGCTACATAAATTCTTCCCAAAACTCCTAACCCATTCCACGACAAAAATAAATGATCTCTGAAAAGCTTTGGATTTATAATGTGCGCATATTTATAGAAGGAAAGTGTAAGCCTATCATTTCCTGACTGATCTAGTATATCAGCCGTTTCTTGCGCACTTAATTTGTTGTACAGTTGCATGCTATAAACTTTTTAAGTGTAATACAAAGTTAGACAAAAGGTTTATTCTCCAACCAAAAATTTTATAACTAAGTAAAATCTTAAACTTTAGTTGATATAAATATTTTTATGTTAGAATGTTCCAATTTAAAATAGAACGTCTTTGTTAGCGATATAATTTGAATATGAGCTCTCTTTCACTATTGTATAATTTAGCTTCGTTTTCCTCAATTTTAAAACTTAAAGTTGAATTTTCCAAGAGTAAAACAAATTGCTCTTCTAATTGCGTAAGCTCTTCTGTGCATCCAATTTTGGTAGATGCAATTGAGTAAAAATTAATTTTTTCATCAATAATTCTAATTTCACCAAATAAGTTATTACAGCCTAAATAGGCAGAAAAAGAGTTCTTTTCAAAAATAAAATTACCTCCTCTTTCAATATTCCAATTTCCCAAGATTTTTTCTGAAAGTTTATTTTGAAAACTGTCTTTTTGACAACAAAAAACCAAGACAAAAACACAGCTTGAAAAAAATCTATTCATCATGGTTAAACAAAAAAATAGTTAGAACTTACCTAATTTAGGTGTTTGTTTTTATTCCCAATTAACAAAAACTTTGTTTGGCGTCCATCTACATATCTAAATCCGTTTGGTCCAAAATATCCAGCTTCCTCCAACATTACTCGGATGTCTTTATCCCACTCTTTAATAAATACCTTCGCATTTAATTCTATGGCATAAACTGTGTTTTCATACAAGGGATGATCACCTGAACCAGGAACTCCATTTTGGGCATCCCACATACCAAAAGTTGTTCCTGCTGAATGACCGAACAAACCAAGCGGATGGGTGTATATTTGTGGTCTAAGACCCTTTGATTTACTTGTTTGTATCGCCATTTTCAATGTAGTATTTCCTGTCCTTCCTTTTTTGAAATTTGAGGTCAAAGCGTCTTGAACTTCATTTCCCTTTTTAAGTGCTTTTTTTAGAAATTCTGGCGCTTCTGTTTCCTCAGGTTTTAACACGTATGCTAATTCTTGACAATCCGTATTTAACATTAAATATGTGATTCCAAAATCACAGTGAACTAAATCCCCGGGATTTATAATATCAAACTTGGTTTCTCCATCAAAACCGTATAAGTCGCTTTCACCTGTACGCTGCACATCAACTGTTGGATGAAACCAAGTTTTAAGTCCTAATTTTGATACTTTTTCTCTCATCCACCAAACTACATCATCAGTTGTTGTCACTCCAGGTGTTATAACTTTTGAAGAGAATGCTTCCTTGATTATATTATGAGTAATTTCTACCAATGTTTTATAGATGGTCATTTCTGCTGGAGTCCTTGTTTCAATCCATCTTACTGACAAGCTTTCAGCTGAAACAATCCGTTTTTGGAATTTAATTGGAAGAGCATTATTAATTCCATCAAAATCTGTTTTGGTTAGACCATCAGCGATACCATAATTTTCTGATATGTTAATCGCTATTTTTTTTGGATTTTGACTAACTATATAATCAGACAACGCTTTCCATTGGTTTGGTTCTTTTTCTTTGTCCCAAATGGAACGAATATTTTTCCCAAAATTATATCTTGCAATGGCAACAGCGTCTATTTTATTTTTTATTTTGGTGAAAACTAGAATTGTTCTCCTTCTTGCATTAAGCCAAGTTGGGGGTAACAAAGTTTTTATTACAGGATCTTCGTTATATTCACGAGTTACTAAAACCCAAAGATCTATGTCTTGCTCCTTCATAAGTTTGGGAAGTAGATTTTGAATACGTTCTTTTTGGATTTTTTCTACTATTTCAGCTCTTTCTCTGTGAGATAAAATATTTTGTGAAAATAAAGGAGATGCAACTATTACAAATAAAAAAAATAACTGTTTCATAAAAATATTTTAATAAACCTACAAAAAAAAAATTGTTAATAATGCGTTCTAAAGGTTCTTGGAAGCAGAAATAAGAAAATGTAATTTTACTAAAAATGCATAATGTCAGATCAAGAAAGTTCGAAACTAAAAGCGCTAAAGCTTACACTAGATAAATTAGATAAGACTTATGGCAAGGGCGCCGTTATGAAACTAGGGGACGAAGCTATAGAAGAAGTAGAATCAATACCCTCAGGTTCGCTAGGCCTAGACATTGCCTTGGGAGTAGGAGGATACCCGCGCGGTAGAGTAATTGAAATTTATGGTCCTGAGTCTTCAGGAAAGACAACATTAACTCTACATGCAATAGCTGAATGTCAAAAGCAAGGAGGGATTGCAGCATTTATTGATGCAGAACATGCCTTTGATCGTTTTTATGCAGAAAAACTTGGAGTCGATGTTGGTGAATTAATAATTTCTCAGCCTGATCATGGTGAACAGGCTCTTGAAATTGCGGATAACTTAATTCGATCTGGTGCTATTGATATAGTAGTAGTTGATTCAGTAGCAGCCTTGACTCCAAAAAGTGAAATAGAAGGCGAAATGGGAGATTCAAAAATGGGCTTACATGCAAGGTTAATGTCACAAGCCTTAAGAAAGCTGACCGCTTCAATAAGCAAAACTAATTGTACTGTTTTTTTTATCAATCAACTTCGTGAAAAAATTGGGGTAATGTTCGGTAATCCTGAGACTACAACTGGTGGAAATGCTCTTAAGTTTTATGCTTCTGTTCGTTTAGATATCAGAAGGTCTACTCAAATTAAAAGTGCAGAATCCGAAGTAATGGGAAATAAAACAAGAGTGAAAGTAGTAAAAAATAAAGTTGCTCCGCCTTTTCGTACAACTGAGTTTGATATTATATATGGAGAGGGAATATCTAGAATCGGTGAAATAATTGATCTTGGTGTAAATTATGAAATTATAAAAAAAAGTGGCTCATGGTTTAGTTACGGTGATACCAAGATCGGTCAGGGAAGAGATTCTGTGAAAACACTTCTTGAGGATAATCCTGATTTATTAGAAGAAATTGAAAAAGAAATTATTGACGCACTAAAAAAATTAAATGAATAACACATAATTAAAATACTTTCTTTTTCCATATTTCAATAGCTTTTAATGCCTGCTTCCTGGGATCCTCCAATAAACTTCTTTCAATTTCTTGATGAACTTTCATTGATAACACCTTAATAGAATTATAACCTAATTTAGAGGTCTCAATTACTTTCAAAGCCCTTACACGTAGTGAACCACAATGTCCATGAGTAGTATACCAAGGGAACTTTCTTTTACAATCATAAAAAACGATAGGTAAAATTGGTAATTTGTGTTCCACTGCCATTTTAAAAGCCCCTACTTTAAATTGATTTAAAAGTATTGTTTCATCTAAGTAATCCCTTTCAGGGAAAACACAAATACTATAACCGTTCCTTATAACCTCTTTTGCTCGCTCATAAACCTTGGAACGACTTTTAAAACTACTCCTGTCAACAGTGATTGCTGACCTTTTGTATAAATATCCAAAAATTGGAATTTTTTCAATTTCTTTTTTCCCCACAAAAACAAATGGGCTTTTCCTCATACGGAACATTAACATAATATCTATATAACTGCTATGATTGGCAACTAGGATAATACTTTTATCATCAGGAGGAAAAGTGTTAAGCCTTTTAATTTTAAATCCCATGCAAAATAAAACAAAGGGAGACCATATATTTCTTGCTACCCAATACAGATATTTGTATCCATTGGGAAGTAATAAAAAAATCGCTAACGGAATAAATAGTAATATAACAGGAAAAGCAGATAGAGCATAAAACCAAATTCTCCAGAGAATCAATAGGACCTTTCTCATAATAAATCAAATATATTCATTTCAGAAATTTTTATGTTTCGTTAAGAGTAACATTATAACATGATTGAGAACAGAGATTGTAAATAAATTTTTATTTCAGAAAATTCTATATATGAGAGTTGCTCTCAAATTAGAGGAAATGTACCTTTGTTTAAAATTTTATAAATGGCACGTATCTTAACTGGTGTTCAGTCAACTGGTACTCCCCACCTAGGAAATCTCTTGGGTGCTGTACTGCCTGCTATAAAGATGGCTAAGGAAACAACTGATGACTCTTTTTTGTTTATTGCTGATTTGCACTCTCTAACGCAAATAAAAAAAGGAAAAATACTTCGAGAAAATACTCTTTCAACTGCTGCTACATGGCTTGCCTGCGGGTTAGACATAGAAAAAACACATTTCTATAAACAAAGTGATATAAATGAAGTAACAGAATTGACCTGGTATTTAAATTGTTTTTTCCCTTACCAGCGTCTTACTCTTGCCCATTCATTTAAAGATAAATCAGAAGATTTATCAGATGTCAATACTGGTTTGTTTACTTACCCTATGTTAATGGCTGCGGATATTCTTCTTTATGATGCAGAAATTGTACCTGTTGGAAAAGATCAACTTCAACATATTGAAATTACTAGGGATGTAGCATCAAGATTTAATCACCAAATGGGAGAAACATTTGTAATTCCTGAAGCAAAAATAGAAGCTGACACCCAATACGTCCCTGGAACTGACGGACAAAAAATGAGTAAATCAAAAAGAAATACAATAGATATTTTTTTACCAGAAAGGAGTTTGAGGAAACAAATTATGAGTATTCAAACAGACAGTATTCCCATTGAAGACCCAAAAGACCCTGAAAGTTGCAACGTTTTTTCACTTTATGCGATTTTAGCTTCTAAATCTGAAACTGAAATTCTAAAAGAAAAATATCTTCAAGGAGGATTAGGATATGGACAAGCTAAGCAAGAACTTTTCGACTTAATATTAACTCGTTTTTCTGATGAGCGTAATAACTACAACTACTTTATCAAAAATCCTAAGGTTGTAAATTTAGCACTATCTAAAGGTGCAGAAAAAGCTAGAAAAGTTGCAAAAGAAGTTTTATTAAGAGTTCGAAACAAAATAGGTTATTAATAATTATTTAATCTTGATATAGATTAATTAGAAAACCAAAGTTTTCAGCTTTATTCTAATATTTTACTATTTTTGGTTAATGCATCTTTCAAGTCTCATAAAAGAACTTTTATTTCAGTATGAATGTGTAACCATTCCAAATTTTGGTGCATTCCTTACCCGTTCTCTAGAAGCAAAACTAGATGATGACGGAACTTTTTTCCCTCCTCTTAAAGAAGTAACTTTTAACCAATTATTGTCTTCTAATGACGGTATTTTGGCTAATTATGTTGCTGGGATAAAAAAAGTTTCGTACGAAAATGCTATCAGGATAATAGAAAAGGAAGTTAGTGTATGGAAAAAAAGGTTACAAACCCAAACAATTCATTTTCCTGGAGTTGGTGATATAAAGCTTAACGAGGAAAATAAATTTGAGTTTTCTCCTTGGGGAAAAGTTAATTTTGAATTGAGGTCCTATGGGCTTCATTTTTTTAAACGAAATAAAATTAAAGAACCTACGTTTACAAGAAAAACAATTAATGTTATGGATGAACAAAACAAAGAAGACTTAGTTTTTACTCCTGATCAGGATGAAAACAAAAATAAATTACCAATTCTAAAATACGTTGCAATTGCAGCAGTTACAGTATTAATTTTAGGTGCTGGATATTTTTTTAGCGATAGATATGTTACCGAACAAAAAATTGCTGAACAGGAAAAAGCACAAAAACAGATTGAAAAAAATGTGCAGGAAGCAACATTTAAATTAGAAGATTTATCCTCAATAAATATCATTGTTTCTGCAAAACCTGAAAAGGAAGACCTTGTCTTAAAACAAGATTACTATAGTGTTATTGCAGGCTCATTTCGGTCTATGGAAAACGCTACAAGGAGACTAGAACAATTAAAGAACGAAGGATACCCTGCAGCACTTGCTGAAATAAATCCAGAAGGAATTCACCGTGTAGCTTATGGAAGATATTTAGATAAAAAAGAAGCTATAAATATGCTTTATTTCATAAAATATACACTAAAGGAGGAAGCTTGGTATTTAGAAGAAAAATAAATTACATTTGATAAACCCAATCTTTTGGGTTAAGAGCTTTGATATTATTGAATATTCCGAATTGAAGTTGGGTCTTGCCTGTTTGTTTGTTTGTAAAAACCTCGCCTATCACTTGTTTTGATGAAACCTTTTCTCCTTTTTTTACATAGAGTTTAGACAGGTTTGTGTAAAGAGTAATATAACTCCCGTGACGTATCAACACAGATGGATTACTCCCTTTAATTATAATAATAGACATTACCTCTCCATCAAAAACAGCACGAACTTTTGCAAAAGGTTCTGTAGATATTATTACGCCATTGCTCTGAATAATAGTTGTCTTTACAACTGAATGTCTTTGCCTACCAAATCCCTGAGTTACAACTCCTTTTTCTAACGGCCAGGGTAGACGTCCTTTGTTTTCTCGAAAATTTTCAGCTATCAATTTTGATTCAGGAGTGAGTTGAAAAACATCCTTTGCTGTTTTTCCTGAAATTCTATTAGACTCTGCGATCGCCTCACGAATTAATCTATTTATTTCTTTATTTATTTTTTCGCGTTGCTTTTGTTTTTTTGCGATTTGTAATTTCAAAGATTTTTGTTTAATTCTCAAAGTATTTATTAAATCTCGTTGCTTTTTTTCTTCTTCTACAAGCTTTTGCTGAACTATTCTATTTTCATTGATCAGTTTTGTTTTTATTTCGTTTTCTTCGATTAAAATTTTGTTTAGATTTTGTAACAATTTAGTCTTTTCAGCAATCTCTAAACCTTGATTTCTTCGATATCTAGCATATTGTTTTAAATACTGAATTCGTCTGTATGCCTGTAAAAAATTTTTCGATGAAAATAAAAACATTAACCTGTTTTGATAGGATTTACTTGCATATGATTTTTGAATCATCTTAGCATATTCTTTTTTTAATTCATCCAATTCTTTCCTTTGAGTATCAATATTTCTCTGATTTATATTTATTTTTCTTGTTAAAAGGTTAGCCTGCATATTTGTTACTTTAATTAATTCTGATCTAACATTTAATCTTACCTGAATATCATCTACTTCATCAATTGCGTTTTTTCTGGTTTTAGTATTTGAAAAAAGTAGATTATTAATTTGTTTGATTTCATTCATTAGTTTAGTTCTCTGAGCTTCAAGTTTTTTTTGCTGATCATTACTAATCTGTGAAAACAGCTGATTGAACGAAATTAAACTAAATAGGCACAAGAAAAACAGCCTTCTCATTTAAAACTTTATTTTGGAATAGCCTGCTGGGATTTCAAATGGAAAAGTCAATGCTTCCGTAAAATTAGTTTTACTAAACTCTAAAGCTAATTTTCGTGAACTGTTCCCATCGAATAAGACCATCTCTATTTGAGTGGGCAGAGATTTTCCTTCGATTCTAATATGCCTCAAATATTTTATTGTTAAACTATACGTAGTTCCTGGGATAAGAAAACGTTGCTCCTTAAGCAAAAAGCTTGCAGGATCGAAAAAAAGAGTCGGTGCGAAAATTGATCGTTTCCCTTTTGGTGAAAGTATATAGTAATTTGGATTCATAATCTGTTTCCATTGTCCTTGAGCAGGATCAGAAAATGGCTTCCCAAGAAATAAATTTTCAAAATCATTAAAGCCAAATTTTGTTCCAAAAGAACTATTAATTAAATCAAAGTTGCCTTTGAAATAGGTTTTTTGAAATTTTTCATAAAAGGAAATTTCATTAGGTGTAACTTTCATTTTTGCAATAGGTATTAACATTGTAGCACTTAGCCAAATTATTTTTTTGGTTTGCATTCTTAACTGAACTATAATCTGCTGTTCCCTTTTTCCATCATTGTAGACTGCTTTAATTCTTGAGCGAAGTTTGTCTATTTTGGGATAATTATTTTTTATTTTTAAAACTAAAGCATCTAAGTCTACATTTTTTATAGGAGTTTTTGTAGGTAATACATTTATTGTTTTGCAAGAAATTATGAATAAGAAATTCAGTATGACTATTGAAATGTGTTTTAAATTTTTCCCCATCGTCTATTTTTCACCTGTACTACCAAACCCCCCAAATCCTCGATTGGTTTTTGGAAGCTCTTTAATTATTTTCCAATTAATTTTTTCATATTTTGTTAAAACTAATTGTGCTATACGGTCACCTCCATTAATTGTAAATGCCTGATTTGATAAATTCACCAATATAACACCAATTTCTCCCCTATAATCTGAGTCTATCGTCCCGGGCGAATTTAGAATTGATATTCCATGTTTAGCTGCTAAGCCACTCCTTGGTCTTACTTGAGCCTCAAACCCTTCTGGTAAGGCCAACTTTATTCCAGTCCGTATAATTTTTCTTTCCAAAGGTTTTAATTCTAAGGGCTTTTCTAAAAATGCTTTTAAATCTACTCCAGCAGAATCAATAGTAGCATAGGATGGAAGTTCAAATGGGCTTTCATTTATTATATAAACTTCTGTCATTTTACTGAATTCTATAACTTAAATTTACAAAAACCCGTCCCTTAAAAGTTTTATTTAAAAATTACTTTCTTCTTTTTTTGTTAACGATTTCATTCAAGAAGGTTTGTTACCAGCATTAGTTTCCGGTGCAATTAAAATAGCGAACGCCTTCCCAATCTCTCTTGAAAAAGTCGTTTTTGTCTTTTATAAATTCTTCCAAAGTACTGTTTTCAGGGACCATTGATAGCCACATAATGGGATAGTTATCAGGAGCAGATGTTACTTCTGAACGTTCATAAGGATGGCGATATCTATATCTAGCATGTCCAGCTTCGTGATAAAATGTATAAAGCCTTTGAACAATAGAAAAATCTTCCCAAAATGACTTGATAATTTCGAAGCTCACTGTTTCGTCATTACAAACATCATATGCTCTTCCAGCATGATCAGCCGTTACTCCAGATGCAAAATCAGGTTCGTTTCCAAAAAAAAGGTTCATTGTTCTTCCAGACCCAGGGTCAACTTTCCCTGAACGAATTGCATCAGCAACAAAAAGGTCCCAGTATTCTTCTAAAGTGCTATTTTCGTCAATTACTGAATAAAAAGGATCTACTTCCTCCTCTTCTAATTCTTCTTGAACAACTTCAGGTTCAGAAAGTTCTTCCTCTTCGCTCGCACACGAAAATAATATAGATGAATATAATGGTAAGTGTAATATCCAAATGTATAGTATCTTTTTCATAATTTTTTTATAGCTTCTGCAATATAATTCTTTTTGTATTATCTAATTTTTTGATTCAGAAAATTTTAATCAATGTTTAACTTATATACAATTAAAACAAATATTAATTATTACAAATCGGATGTTTTGTAAACGGCTCCTAACTTACTAATTCAATAATGGCAGACAAATTTTTAATTGACAAAGCTAAAACAGTTTTGAACCAAAACTTTCAAAAAAAGGGATTCACTATTCCAAGTAAAAATCTTTATCCATTTCAATGGAAATGGGACTCTGGATTTATAGCTATTGGTTTTGCACATTTTGACATGGAAAAGGCAAAAAAAGAAATTAATAGCCTTCTTAATGCTCAATGGAAAAATGGTTTTATACCGCATATAGTTTTTCATACTAAAAATGACTCGTACTTTCCAGGGGCTGATTTTCACAAATCGTCTCTTCATCCTCAATCTCCAGCTCATATTGATACCTCTGGTATTACTCAACCGCCAGTCTTAGGCTTTGTCTTAGAAAAGCTGTACAATATAGCTGATGATAAAGAAGATGTTTTAAACTTTTTAAAAAATCAAATTGATAAGGTCTATAAAAATCACAAGTATTTTTATTCAAAAAGAGATATAAATAATGAAGGGTTAGTTTACATATATCACAATTGGGAATCAGGAACAGATAATTCTCCTGTCTGGGATGACATATGGAAAACTATGAATCCTCCTAGATATAAATTCGAAAGAAAAGATACTACTCATGTTGATTATTCACAACGCCCTACAGATAGAGAATATGATCATTACATTGATATAATTGAGCTTGCCAAAAAGTTTAACTATGATGATCATAAAATTGCTAAACACTCACCATTCTTAGTTCAGGACCCTCTATTTAATTCAATTTTGATAAGATCTAATGAATCACTAATAAAGCTCTATAAGATTTTAGGTGGAAATGAAGAAAAAATAAAATACTTGAAATCCAAAAATGAAAAAAGCCTTACCAGTATAAATGAAAAGCTCTATAATTCGTCAATCGGTGCTTACTCACACTTTGATCTCAGGAACAAAAAAAATATTCCACTTATTTGCTCGTCATCTTTTAGTCCTCTTTTTTGTGGAGCACCAAATTTTAAAAAAGCACAGAGACTAAAAAATACGTTGGTTGAAAAGTTTGGTAAAGAAGACTATTATCTTTGTTCTTCATTTGATCCCGAGGGAATACAACATGATCAGAAAAAGTATTGGAGAGGACCTGTTTGGATTAACTTAAATTGGATACTTTACCAGGGGTTTAAAAGGTATAAATTTAAAGAAACGGCAAAAAGAATCAAAAATGATTCACTCGAATTAGTTGATAAATTTGGTTTTTATGAGTATTTCAATCCATCCAAAGAAAATTCTAAAAAAAATAATAAAGGATATGGCGGAGAAAACTTTTCTTGGAGTGCTGCTCTAACAATTGATTTTTTACATGAAAAATGACTTTTGAATCACGTTTTCTCTTAGATTAGATTAATTCGCCATTATAATTAAAATTTTTAAAAATATAGATGAATACATTAGATTACATAATTATCCTAATCTATTTAATAGTTTTTCTAGGAATAGGATATTTTTTTAAAGAAAATAAGAGTCCTCAAGATTATTTTCTTGGTGGTAGGAATATGGGTTGGTTACCACTAAGTTTATCAACTATGGCTACACAATTATCTGCGATTAGTTTTATCTCTGCTCCAGCTTTTGTTGGGTTGAAAAATGGTGGAGGTCTTCAGTGGCTTACATATGAATTTGGTGTCCCATTAGCAATGGCTTTTTTAATGGTTGCCCTTATCCCTACTTTATATAAGTCTGGAGTTGTTAGTGTATATGAATATCTAGAAAAACGTTTCGACTCTTCTTCTCGTCTTCTGATTAGCTTTGTTTTCCAAATAAGTCGATCAGTTGCCACAGGGGTTATGATATATACTATGGCTTTAATTCTGCAAGCTACTATACAAATAGAATTTTGGATCTCCATTTTAATTATTGGTGCAATCACACTTTTATACTCTTTTCAAGGTGGAATGAAAGCTGTAATATGGGGAGATGTTATTCAAATGATTGTTCTTTTTCTTGGAATTTTAATTTGCTTAGGTTTTGGTTTAAATGAGTTAGGAGGTATAGAAAGTTTTATGTCAAAAGTTGATAAAAGTAGAATTAATGCAATAGATTTTTCAAAATTGGGGTTATCAAATTCTAATGGTGATGATGCCTTTGGATTTTGGCCGATGGTTATTGGTGGAATATTTTTGTACGCTTCTTATTATGGAACTGACCAAACTCAGTCTCAACGTTTACTTTCTTCTAAAAATTTAAAGACAATTAAAAAATTACTTTTTGCCAATGCCTTTTTTAGATTCCCAATCACATTAACTTATTGTATTATGGGGCTTATCTTAGGAACATTATTTAGTCAAGATTTTTCATTTCAGGAGAACCTAAATTTGGTTTATCAGAATAACATTGAGTATTTAGAAGGGAAAAACGCTGATCTTATGGTTCCTGTTTTTATAATCCATTATTTACCAAATGGAGTAATAGGAATTTTAATAGTATCTATTTTGTCTGCTGCAATGTCATCTTTAAGTTCAACTATCAACTCTCTTTCTGCAGTATCCATGGAAGATTTTGTTAAAAGGTTTTACCCGAAAATTTCAGATAAAAAATATGTTCAAAGTTCACGTATTCTTTCGCTTTTTTGGGGTATAACGTGTCTATTTTTAGCCTTTTTTGCTGGTAAAATTGAAGGGACTGTAATTGAAGTTATTAATAAAATAGGTTCTGTATTTTTTGGCCCTATTCTAGGTGTTTTTATTTTGGCCATACTTACAAAAAGAACTCATGCCATTGGGGCTAATATTGGTCTTTTTTGTGGTGTCGGTCTAAACATTATATTATGGTTATATGTTCCCGAAATTTTTTGGTTTTGGTGGAATGCTATAGGGTGTCTAATCACTTTTGGTATTGGAGTCCTTATAAGTGTTTTAATTAAACCCATTACAACTAGTAAAGAAATCATAACCTACTCAGCAGGAAAACGTGAAGTGACAATACTTTTTGGATACTTCCTTCTAATTGTAGTTATAAGTAGTTTAATAAGTAAGCTATTTTAAAATCATGAAAATTCTTATTATACCAGACTCATTTAAAGGATGCTTATCAGCAAAACAAGTTGCTAACGCAATTGAAAAAGGTATTCTGGACATATATCCTAATCTAAAGGTTGATAAATTTCCGTTTTCAGACGGTGGTGAAGGTGCCATAGATATTTTAGCTGCAAAGAATTTAGGCTCTTTAATTACAATTAAAACTGAAAATGCTTTAGGGGAAAAAATGAAAGCTAAATATTTACTGTTCCATAATAAAAAAAGTGCTTGGATTGAGCTTTCCCAGGCTTCAGGAATAATTCATATTAATGAAAATGAGCGCGATATTCTCAGAGCCTCGACATACGGAACAGGTGTTTTGATAAAACATGCTCTTGATTCAGGCTGTCAAGAAATTATTTTAGGAGTTGGAGGTAGTGCCACCAACGATGCTGCGGCTGGTATATTTCAGGCTTTGGGAGGAAGCTTACTAGACAACAAGAGAAAACAGATTGAAAAGGGAGGGGCAGACCTATGCAGGCTAGTTAGTATAATAGATCCCAAATTTAATAAATCTGTAAGATGGAAAGTTGCTTGTGATGTTGTAAATCCTTTAATTGGTAAAAATGGTGCTTCAACTATATATGGCCCTCAAAAGGGAGCTTCTCAGGATGAAATTAAAATTCTAGAAAACAGTTTATTAAATTTTTCAAAAATAATTAAGGAGCACAATGGAAAATCCATTTCAAACATAGAGGGCGGAGGGGCTGCAGGTGGTGTTGCTGCAGGAATGTTTGGATTTTTTAATGCAAAACTATTTTCTGGATTTTCAATTTTGTCAGAAATTTTTGATCTTGAATCTCAAATCCAAAGTGCCGATTTAATATTTACAGGTGAGGGAAAAATTGATTCTCAATCTTTAAACGGCAAACTTATAGGGAGGTTAGGAGTGCTAGCTAAAGAAAATAAAATTCCATTAATATGTCTAGTCGGTTCAAAAGAAAAAGGATTAGAGGAAATTTTTTATGAAAATGGGTTGACAAAAGTTTTTTCAATCAAAAAAGAACATATGACAGTTGAACAATCAAAATCTGACGCATCTAAATTATTATCTGAAACAGCCGGTAAGGTTTTGGAATATTATATTAAAAAGTAAATTAACCTTCTAGAGCTTCTGCTCCACCAACTATTTCGAGAATTTCATTTGTTATGGCAGCCTGTCTAGCCTTATTATAAGTCAATTTAAGTTGATCTCTAAGTTGAGTAGCATTGTCAGTTGCCTTATGCATCGCGGTCATTCGTGCTCCATGCTCACTTGCAAAGGAGTCGCGTAAAGCTTTAAAAAATTTTATACTAAGGGCTTTTGGCAGGAGTTCGTTTACAATTTTAAATTGGTTAGGTTCAAATATATAATCTGGGCTCTTCAAACTTTTTTCATCTAAATTCTCTTGTATGGGTAAAAATGTTTCTGTCTCTACAATTTGAGTCGCTGCGTTCTTAAATCTGTTATAAACTAAAATAACTTCGTCATACAATTCTTTTTTAAAACTGTCCATTATCTCTTTAGAAATTTCATCTGCCTTTTTATAATTTAAATCATCAAAAATATAATCGTGAGTAGAAATTATTTTATCCTTCTTTCCTAATATTTCTGATCCCTTTTTTCCAATAGTAATTAATGAAACTTTTTTATTGGAAAATTCTTCAACAAGCTGCCTGGTTTTTTTTATAACGTTAGAATTAAATGCACCACATAATCCTCGGTTGGAAGTAATAGCTACTAATAAAATTGATTTTTTTTTACGAACAGAAATAAAAGGACTATTCATGTTAGGCTCTAATGAGGAGCTTAAATTTTGAATTAAATTATTTAATTTAGATGCATAAGGTCGCATCGAGGTTATTGCATCTTGTGCTTTTTTTAGTTTTGCCGCTGATACCATTTTCATAGCGCTAGTTATTTGCATCGTTGAAGAAACTGATACAATTCTATTTCTTATTTCCTTGAGATTTGCCATAATTTATTCAAATTCAGCAGCTGTTTCTTTAGCAACAGCATTAAGCGTATCAAGTGCCAGGTCTGAAAGTTTACCTGCTTTAAGGTCATCTAAACATTTTTTATGTTTTCCCTTTAATTTATTCAAGAATGATATTTCAAAATCTTTAACTTTTTCAACTGGAACAGATCGTAAAAGATTTTTTGAACCAGCATAAATTATTGCTATTTGTTCTTCAACAGTAAATGGATCGTTTTGAGCTTGCTTTAGAATCTCCACATTTCTTTTCCCCTTTTCAATAACATTCAAAGTAGCTGTGTCAAGATCTGATCCAAATTTTGCAAATGCTTCTAATTCACGAAATTGTGCTTGATCAAGTTTTAGAGTCCCAGCAACTTTTTTCATTGATTTTATCTGAGCTGACCCACCTACCCTTGATACTGAGATTCCGACGTTTATAGCAGGTCGTACTCCTGAGTTAAATAAATCAGATTCCAAGAAAATTTGTCCGTCTGTAATTGATATTACGTTTGTAGGAATGTAAGCTGAGACGTCTCCTGCCTGGGTCTCAATAATTGGTAAAGCTGTAAGGGATCCTCCTCCTTTTGCTTTATTCTTTAAAGCTAAGGGTAAATCGTTCATACCTTTAGCTATTCCATCATCTGAAATAATTTTTGCAGCTCTTTCCAATAATCGAGAATGTAAGTAAAACACATCTCCAGGGTAAGCTTCGCGGCCAGGAGGTCTTCTTAAAAGTAATGATACTTCTCTATATGCTACTGCTTGTTTTGATAGATCATCATAGATTATTAATGCTGGTCTACCTGTGTCCCTAAAATATTCTCCGATTGCAGCACCCGCGAAAGGAGCATATACTTGCATAGGAGAGGGATCTGAAGCATTTGCAGCTACAATAGTTGTATAAGCCATTGCTCCCTTGTCCTCCAAAATTTTTGATATTGCTGCAACAGTAGATGCTTTTTGACCAATAGCAACATAAATACAATATACAGGATCACCTGTATCAAAAAACTCTTTTTGGTTTAAAATAGTATCAATACAAACTGTCGTTTTTCCTGTTTGTCGGTCACCTATTACCAATTCTCTTTGGCCTCTTCCTATTGGTATCATGGCGTCAATTGACTTTATTCCCGTTTGTAAAGGTTCATTTACTGGTTGTCTAAATACCACACCGGGCGCTTTTCTCTCAAGTGGCATTTCAAATAATTCTCCCTGTATAGGTCCTTTACCATCTATCGGTTTACCTAGAGTATTAAGTACCCTTCCTACGACATTTTCTCCGACACTTATAGAAGCAATACGTTGTGTTCTTTTAACTGTATCGCCTTCTTTTACCTCTTTAGATGAGCCAAGTAAAACTACACCTACATTGTCTTCCTCTAGATTTAAGACCATCCCCTCGAGTCCTGTTTGAAAAGAAACTAATTCACCATATTGGGCATTAGATAACCCATATACTCGAGCAATTCCGTCGCCAATGTTAAGAACTACGCCAACTTCATCCATTTTGGAATCTATACTTAGGCCTTCTAACTGTTTTTTTAAAATTGCTGAAACTTCAGCTGGTTTAATATCTGCCATAATCAATTATCTTTGTTACATGCTATTTGAGGTCAATTTTGCCTTAAATGTTTTGAGCTTATATGCTAAGCTTGAATTAAACTCCAAATCACCAATTTTTAAAATAAAACCACCTAATAAACTTTTATCAATTTTATTTAAAATATGTATTTTTTTACCTGAGAAATCCTCTAGCTTATCGTGAATTTTATTTTCAAGGTTTTGAGTTAGAGGAATTGCCGAAATTACTGTGGCATTCAATTCTCCTTGTTGTTCTGCAAATAAATGTATATAACACTTTGCCACTTCTTTTAATAAAAAAAGGCGGTTATTAGAAGCTAAAAGATTTAATAGCTTTTTAGTAACATCAGAAGAATTTGGAACTATTGATCTAAGAATTGATTGTTTTTTTGTATTCGGTAAAAATGGGTTACTAAGAACCCTGTCAAGCTGTATAGTGCTTTCATACAATTCTATTAGTCCCTGCATTTCCTTAGCTACTTCATCTGAAAGTTTATTTTCATTTGCATAAGCTAAAATTGCCTTCGCATAACGAGATGCCGTTCTTGCTTCTTTCATTTCGTCTATTTAAAATCAGTTTCTTTCAACAAATCGTTTATTAAATTTATCTGCTTATCCTTATTTTCCAATTCTTTATTAATAACTTTTTCAGCTATATCAATAGCTATTGAACCAACCTGATTTTTAAGTTCTTTTAGAGCTGCTCTTTTTTCACTTTGGATTGTCTCTTGGGCTTGCGATAGAATTTTTTCAGTCTCATTTTGAGCTTCTTTTTTTGCGTCACCTATGATCTGATTTTTTGTTTTTAAAGCTTCTTTTATAAGAATTTCTTTTTCTTTACGTGCTTCTTTCAATAAACGCTGATTTTCACTTTGGAGATTTTCCAGCTGAGTACGAGCTTCCTGAGCCGAATCTAAGGCATTTTTTATTGAGGCCTCACGCTCGTTTACAGCATTCAAAATTGGTTTCCATGCAAACTTTCTAAGTAATAATAGTAATCCTATAAAGATTGCCAATTGCCAAAAAAATAGCCCTAATGAAAATTCACTAATTAATTTTTCCATTTTACAATATAGCTTTAACCAAAAAATCTTTTTTAAACAGCAAATAAAGCTGCAAATCCAATCCCTTCTACAAGGGCAGCAGCAATTAACATTGCTGTTTGAATTTTACCATAGGCATCTGGCTGACGTCCAATAGCTTCCATTGCGGAACCACCAATTCTGCCAATACCCATTCCTACACCGATTACAACTAAACCGGCACCTACCATTACTGGAATTTCCATACTATGAGTTTTAAATTAAACATTCCTTTTTTCACATTTAAGTGTTTTGTTTCAATGATGCTCATGATCCTCGGCAGCAAAGCCAAAATAAAGAGCAGATAGCATCGTAAATATGTAGGCCTGTAATAAGGCAACTAATAATTCAATAATCGAAATTGCAAAAGCTAGTCCAAAGGATAAAGAGCTCCCTAACCAACTTTTAAATATAAACATTAAACCTATTAGGCTCATCAATACAATGTGCCCAGCTTGCATATTCGCATACAATCTAATCAATAATGAAAACGGTTTTATGAAAATGCCTAATAACTCGATTGGTATTAATATTATATAAAGAGGTATTTTTGAATACCATTTCATAGAGCTTCCTAAAGGGTCTAAAATATGAAACCAATAGGTTTTTGTTCCTGTCAGATTTGTAACTAAAAAAGTTAAGAGTGCGAGACCAAATGTCACTGCAATGTTTCCGGTCACGTTTACCCCTAAAGGAGTAAGTCCTAAAAGATTTAAAAACCAGATAAAAAAGAAAACCGTTAAAAGGAAATTCATATAATAAGAATATTTTTTTTCTCCAATATTAGGTCTGGCAATCTCATCACGTATATAAAGCACTATAGGCTCAAAAAAACGTCCTATTCCCTTTGGTATGCCGTGATTCTCTTTGTAGGATTTTGCTAAACTAGCAAAAAGAAAAAACATAAGAAATGCTATTATTAGCATACTAACTACTCCTTTAGTAATTGATAAATCTACAGGTAATTTATTAGTTGGATGATTATTCTTGTCATAATTAATCATACCCTTAGAATCGGTTTTATATATCTTACCATGCTCTAGCTTGTAGAAACTGGATCCCTTTTTCACAATACTCTCACCGTGTTTAAGTTTATACGAAGAAAATACTTTTAGCCCGTCATCCCAAAGAATTACAGGCAAAGGTATTCCAACATATACATGCTTGCCTAAATTATTTTTAAAAGAAAAAAGACTAAAATCATGCGCATCTTCCAAATGGTGCGAGATGTAATTTTTAATTTCTGTTTTTAAATCTTTTCCTGGTTGAATTTCCTTTGCTAGTGATGGTATAGAAGTTAAAAAAAATGCAAACATGTAAAGTGCGATAGCATTGACTTTTTTTAGCATATATAGCATAAGATAATTATAAAAATTCCTCGCGATGCAAATGTATAGCTTTAGTATAAATAAAGAAACAAATAACCAGGTTTTTAGATTTGTTTTTTAAAGAAAATTAAAATATGATTTGGCCAAATTATAACTATGTTTTAAATCTTTTTACTAAAATCAAAATTTCTAAGACCAAGCCTGATAAATACGGAACAAAAAATACTAAAAATTCTTCTCTTGATGTAGAACCATCTATCTTGAATTGTGGCTGAAAAATTAAAAAATAGATAATTAATTTTATAGCTACAGTAAGGAGATAGATAGTTGTTAAATTACTTTTTTTTTTATGCCATAATTTAATGAGTATATCGATATCATTGATAACATCGCATTTATTACATAGCTTTTTGATAAGAAAATTTTGTCCCCTTCGAAGAATTTAAAATGTAGAATAAAAAATAAGCACATTGCTGGAATTAAAATAATAACATAAAATCGAAAACTTCTCATCCCTACTACCAAAAGTTTTTACTTTGCCTGTAAATAATCCCGATCGTAATTATTATGCCAATACTTGTAAGAGTTAGGACAAATCTTTGTTCAGAATAGGAATATAGATTATCCAAGTATTTCCCAAGTTTCACGCTACCCCAAATGATTATTGCAATTTGAAAAGCAAGACTAGAGAACATTAGCCATTGGTTCTTCGGCTTCCTTCTCTTGTTCATTTAAACTATTTAACTTTTTAACACCATCTTCAGCAGAATGCATCGAACAATTAGCGTTGAACATTGAACCTGATTCAACAATCAGTTTTTGAATTTTCACTTTACCCTTAACATTTGAGCCTGACTTTAAATTTAAAGTGCCTGACACTATCAATTCTCCATCAAATTTTCCTTCAATATCTGCGTTAGCACATAATATTTTTCCAACAACATCAGATTCTTTTCCTAAAATGACTTTACCTTTAGTCACTACTTCACCCTCAACATTTCCATCTATACGAATGTCATTTTTTGATTTGATATTGCCCTTGAGTGCAGTACTGTTTTCAATTTTACTATACTGTCCGTTATTATCCATTCCTTTCATTTTAGTTAGTTTTCCAGGTTTTGTTTTTAATGTATTCTCTGTATTGGGATGTCAAAGTTACAAAATTATCGAAGTTTACAAGTTTTTCTTGATCAAACTCAATTCTATTTTTCAAAACTTCAATTTCGTTAAGATCTCTTATTCCATGAATTACTATAAATACGTAATCTGCATTGTAATTGTCTTTACTTACACTTAAAGAGTTATTGTAAATAGAAGTTTTTCTTTTAATTTCAGAATAAAAGGAATCAATTGCTTTACTATTGGAACTTTCAAAAGGAAAAATCCATTTATAATTTTTATAAATAATACTATTATCATTAAGGTTTTGATAAGATTCAAATTTATCAATAAGATTCTTTGCTTCAATTCCTTCTTGAAAAGCACTATACTTAGAAGCGACTGAGTTTAGTGCTTTTTTCCAAGATGAAATGCCCTCTAAACGACCAATGGTATGGGCCTTAAGTAAGTTTATTTTAGGTTCAATTCTACTGCCACCGCTTATAACTGTTAACAATTCTATTTCTTTTAAAGTTTCTGAAAACTTTTGTTCTTTAAATAATTTTAAAACTTTTTCGTAAAGTAATTCAGGTGTTTTAATTTCAGAAAGATCATAATTTTTTGGATCATTTAATAAAAAAGCAAAAGGCGTATCAGCATAATTTTTTATCAAATTAGTTCTGTAAGATTCTGCAATTTGAATAGAATCTTTTTCAGCTATTCTATACAGATGATACAATGCCTGAGAGGCAATTCCATCGGGAGGATTTAAATCAAGCGCCTTTTTTAATCTATTTCGAGCTAGATCATAATCATTAAACTTCTCTTTATAAATCATTCCTAATTGAAGATAAGACTGTTGATTTAGAAGAATAAGACTATCTATTTCCTCTTCTTTTTTGGGTATAAGAGAAACATAACTTTCAGGTGTCTCTTGTATTACAAAAAACTTATCAGATTCTTTTTCATCTTGGGCTGAAAATTCTTTTGGTGCTAAAATTGCATCTGAATTCCTCCAATTATCCAAATTCGGCCTATCTCCCCAAATACTAAGAAAAGCCTGTTTTCCTTTCAATAATTGATTTGGATTATAAAAATAAAAGGCTGTTTTTAATCGGTTAATGCTTTGAGGATTTGCACTTTCCTCAGCTTCTTTAAGTTTTTGAATTTCTTTTTGTCTTTTTAGATTAATGTAATTTTCAAAATAAATTAATTGCTCATCTTTATCTAATAACGCTAATCTTATAATGCTATCTGTATTTTGAGCCGTTTTTTCGAAAAAAATAACTTCGTTTAGGTTTTCTCTTTTTCTATCGGTTCTTTTGTATTGAGTAGAGTTTTTTTCATACAGAGACAGCAGTTTGTCAAGAAACCCTCCGCTTACTAAATATTCCCCTTTTTTTAAGTGGTAGTCTGATAAAAATTTGAGATTTTCAATTTTAGTGTATGGATCTAAAGAGGCTGATTCAAGTGACCTGTTTAAATAATTTAAACCAATACTATCTTTTCCTCGTTTGAAAAAAAGTTCTGCCAAGGCACGATATATAGAATGTTCGTAAGGGTCATTTTCATAATTTTTTAACATCTTTTCTAATGATGCAACGTTATACTTAGAGCTTAAGTTTGTATCCAATAAATTTTGTTCTATCATAGCTTGGACAAAAAATTTTCTTGGTGCTTTTCGTTTTAAATCAATTATTTGTTTGTAGGCCCATTGGGCTGAGTCTTTTTCTTCGAGACTTTCAAACAGTTGACCCGTTAAGAAAAAATATCTTGCTCTAAAAGCTCTCTTGGGTTCTGTTAGTGCAGCTCTTTTTATATAATATAAAGCGGAGTCTCGTTTTTTTAGATTCATAAATGCATCCGCAAGTGTTGCATTCGCAATTGTAAAATATTTGTTTTTTGAAATTAGTTTGCGAGCTAACGGGCGAAGATTTTCAATTGCTAATTCGTAGTTTTTTAGACGAATATTTGTTTTTTCTCGCCAAATCTTAGCATCAAGAAAATTTGACCAACTTGCGCCTGTTTTTAATAAAAAATTAAATGCTTCTAAAGCTGGGAAAAACCGACGATCAAAATATCGTGCTTTACCAAGTAATAAATATGCTTTTTCAATTTCCTTATTGTACTGAATATTTTTGATATTTATTGAATGTTTTTGAATTGCCTTCACAGCTTTTTCTTCAGCTCGATCAAAACCTGGAACAATTGTTGTCTGATCAATATCTTCTCCTCTTAAACTAATTGGTTCAACTGGGATGAATTCGAAAAAATTCTCCTCAAAAGCTTCCAAAAGGATTTTTTCGCCAACAGAAAAGGCTTCCTTACCATTAAATATTACATTGTATTTGGATGTTAGAGCATGATACTCTCTATTTAAAACACCTTTTTTAGTAGTACTACAGGAAAGTATTATGACGATTGAAAACAAGGATAACCAAAAAAAAATTTTTCTGTAAAACATAAAAAACCATTTGCTTAGTTATAACAATAAATTCTCGCAATTATTATCCATTTAAATTATAAATTTTACCAAAGGCAAACTATTTTTTCTTGTTGATTCATACTATTTCAATTTTTGTAAATTTGTAAAAAAAGCTATGTCCCGTCTTAACACACTAATTGTTGGTGCTGTTGAAAGATTAACATCCCAATCTGTAGTCATTTCGTTTGATGTTAATAATGATTTAAGCCCATCCTACGCTTACCTTCCTGGTCAATATATTTCTTTAGAATTAGAAATTAATGGTAATAAAGTCCGCAGATCTTATTCAATCTGTTCATCTCCAATTAGTGGTTTACTACAAGTTGGTATTAAAGAGGTTCCAAATGGCATTTTCTCTACTTATGTAAATCGAAAAATTAAAAAGGGTGATGAAATTAAGGCGGGAATCCCTGAAGGACGTTTTACATTTGATTCTAAAAACAATTCAATTCCAATTATGGCTGTTGCAGCTGGAAGCGGAATTACTCCAATAATGTCTATTTTAAGATCTTTTCTTGACCTCACACCAAATATCCCTTTTACTCTTATATATGGAAACAAAACGCTTGAAAAAACCATGTTTTATGATGAATTGAAAAGTCTCGAGGATAGATTTGAAGCATTAAAAATTTATTGGTGTTTTAGTGAAGAAAAAATTGGTGGTGCTGGATTTGGAAGAATTGATTCTGCTTTTTTAAATTATGTTCTAAAAAATAGTTCTAACTCTTATCCTAAGTTACTCTACTTATGCGGCCCTGAAAAATTGATCGATTATAGCAAACAATTCTTTTTAGAAAAGGGTTTTAATGAGAATGATATTCTTTTCGAGTTATTTACTTCATCTATTCAAATATCTAAACAAAAAGATAACATAGAAGAAGGTTTGCTGAATATTAAGTGCGATGATGTAACACATAAATTAACTCTAGATCAAAATAAGACATTACTTGAAATTGCACTAGACGAAAAAATTGATGTCCCATATTCATGCCAAGGGGGTGTTTGCAGCAGTTGCATTGCAAGAGTTACCGAAGGTAAGGTTGACATGAAAAATAACCAGATTTTAACAGAAGAGGAAATCCAAGAAGGTTTAATTCTAAGCTGCATAGCGACCCCAAAATCTAACAAAATTACAATCGATTTTGATGACGTATAGTTTTGCTAATTCAAATTTTTGAAAATAAATGTGTAATTACAAATTGTTTAAATATCTTTATTCACGAAATTTTAATCTCTATTTAAGTTTTTATAATGAAAAATTTCTTTGAAGGTATAGCCTGGTTATTTGAAGAATTTTTCTTTCTACCTTATACAATATTAAGAGAGCTAGAGAATACTAGTTGGACTTTTTCGAATTCAATTAATTGGATGTTTCTTATAATTGGTTTTCTAGCAATGGTTTATTGGGTGCTGAAACTTAATCTTTTCCATAAGAATGGAGAGGAGAACAAAGACCCTTCAGCTCATTCATTTTTATAAATCAAATCCAATATCCTTGCGGTAATACTTTCCATCGTATTCGATTTTCTCTACAATTTTATATGACTCTTTCAATGCTGTTTTAAAATTGTCTCCAAACGAGGTAACAGCCATAACTCTTCCTCCTGAGGTTTTGAGAGAACTTTTTTCAATGCTCGTACCAGCATGAAATATCATTTTATTTTTTGGTAACCCAAAAATATTTTTATCTTTTTGATAAACTTCGGGGTATCCTTCAGATACAAGCATAACTGTAGCTGCGCTTTTAGGTGTAATTTGCAATTTTATTTTATCAAGGCTCCCCTCATTTGCTGCTTTAAAAACCTCAACTAAATCATTTTCAATCCTCGGGATAACTACTTCAGTTTCAGGATCTCCCAATCTTACATTGTATTCAATTACAAAAGGGGTATCCCCTACTTTAATAAGTCCAATAAAAATAAATCCTTTATAATTTATACCATCTTTTTTAAGGCCCTCTATTGTGGGCTTAATAATTTGGTGATCTATTTTTTCATCAAAAAGACTATCTACAAATGGCACTGGAGATATTGCGCCCATTCCGCCGGTATTTAAACCTCTATCACCCTCGCCAATTCGTTTATAATCTTTTGCCATTGGGAGTTTTATGTAATTATCCCCATCAAATAATACAAAACAAGAAAGTTCAATACCTGGTAAGAATTCCTCAATTACTACTTTTTTTGAAGCTTCACCATATTTACTTTTTAAAAGCATTTGGCCTAGCTCAAATTTAGCCTCTTTTAAATCTTCAATTATCAAAACTCCTTTACCAGCGGCAAGACCATCAGCTTTTAATACATAAGGGGGCTTACTTTGTTCCAAAAACTTTTCCCCTTCACTAATGGTTTCCGAAGTGAACTCAGAGTAAGCTGCAGTAGGTATTTTGTGACGTTTCATAAACTCCTTTGCAAAAGACTTACTGCCCTCCAGCTGCGCAGCCTTTTTTTGTGGTCCAATAACGCCAACATTTTTTAAATAGGGATCCATAGTAAAAAAATCATGAATGCCTAAAACAAGTGGATCCTCTGGTCCAACAATAACTAAGTCTATTGAATATTTTAAAACGGCTTTTTTAATCCCATCGAAATCAGAAACTTTTAATTTTAAATTTATAGCGCAGTTTGCAGTTCCGCCATTACCAGGTGCTGCATAAAGCATTTTACAATGTTTACTCTGATTTAATTTCCAACACAAAGCGTGTTCTCTTCCACCACCTCCAATAACAAGTACATTCATGAAATTCAATTTCTATAAAGATAATATCTAAAAAATTCTACGCTTATTAAACAATCATTTAATCTTTAATAAAATGAGATATTTGTTTTTCCAATTTTTTAACCAACGGTAAATGAGATTTTGCGGGGTTTGGCCATTTGAAAATCCATTTATTTAGATCTTTTGAATTTAAAATTGGGAAAAAAAGCTCCATACCTTGCAATCGACTTTTTTGGTTAATGTGTTCTAACCCATCTGATATAAATAAAACTGGTGTTCCAAAAGCTACTGCAGGCAATGCTGAGTGAATGCGCGAAGTTATTAGCAATTTAGCTTTAGCAATGTCTCTTAATTGTTTTATTGCTTCATTTGATCTTTCTTTTTCTGAGAACTCTAAAGGATCTATAAGTTGAGATTTAAAATACGCTGGTTCTTTCTGTCTTGACAGAAAAAAATTTATTCTTTTCATACCTTTTAAATACTGTCTCTTTTTTTTAAAAGTTTTGATCTTATTTAAGACTTTTTCTAAAGAAAAACTTGAGGCAGAAAAATTTTTTGATATCAAGCGCTCCATTGGACTAATTACTAAAATTCCTTGTCGTCTAGTGTTTTTTTTAACAAAGTTATTTCGCCTTAATGTAAGAGTAAGACAAGAAGAAAAATAGGTTTCAACTCCACAATCGGATAAAATTTTTTGAGTGTAGATATCCCTGCAGCCAATTGGTTGATACTTTTTAAAAAAATCAACTCCTTTTTGGGAGAGCATCTTTTTTTTTGATGTAGGATTCAAATGAAAAGATAAAAAAAATGGATTAATTTTCTTGGAAGGAGGCCAATTATTTGGATTTTCCATAAACCACCCATTCATAAACATTTGCACCTTAGGCCCATCGTAAGAATGTAACTGTTCGCGATCAATTTGTTTAACAATTTTATTTTTCAAATATTGTTTTACAGCTTCGCTTTGGATAAAATCCCCAAGATTATTTGAGTTTGGATAGGATAGTACTGCAAAGGTTTTATTCATTAAAGTTTATTTTACCCAAGGTTTTTTTTAAATTCTTTTTTTCTTCTTTTAATAGGATAATAAGTTTTTATTCTATTTCTAGCTTTCAGAGAAAGCTCCTTTTTTTCCAATTTTAAAAAAGAACAAATTTTATCAATATCTTTTTTCCCTTCAAAAATAAGGCCTGTATCTCCAATTACCTCGGGAATACCAAATACTTTATTCCCGATAGGTATACACTCACATAACATTGCTTCGCAAAGAACATTTGGTAAACCTTCGATTATTGACCCCTGGAAATAATAAGTGTGTGCTCCATAAAGTTCCTTTAATTTTTCAGTGTTTTGTTCTCCAAGAATTCTTACATTTTTGGGAATAGTGTCCAGAAAAACCTTCCCCTTTAAGCCTGCCAAAGTAAACTTAAAATCTGGCAGCCTATCTGCCAAAGTGAAAAACATTCCAATCCCTTTTCTTTCAAATGTTCTTCTATCAGAAATATTTGCAACTGTTAAAACTGTTTTAGGTGATTTTTTTTTCATTTTTTTCCAAAAATTACTATCATATGCTGTCGGAATTTCAATTATTGGAGTTGATAATTCAGGAATAAAATATTTGAGTCCTGAATAAGTATTTGTCTCCTTTCTTGCAAAACTACATCCTTTAGCTAATGTCTTATGAACTACCCAAATTGAATTTGATTTTTTTAAGTTCCATACTGCTAACTTTTGTCTACTGTTATTTTTTAGAAAAAGCCCATAATTCAACTTTGAATTTGCCACTGCATCGTATCCACCAATAATAATTGTTATTGGTTTTTTAAAAAATTTCGCCATTAAAACAGGTATAGTGGTATGATAATCATTGAACCAACTAAACACACCTTTTGAAATCGGTAAATAAAAAAAAGAAAGAATTAACTCCTTAATCCGGTTGTAAAAAAAACGAAAAGGATCTTTATATGGAGGAGAATGAATTAATAAAACTTCAAATCCCATTTTTTTCAAAAGGTTAATATCTTTGTATACAAAAGTGTTTTTTACATTACAAACTAACACTACTTTTTTCGATAAGCCTTTTTTCATACATTAATTATATATTTTTCTAAACTATCTCCAATTAATCTATCATCAGAAACTCTTGGAACTTTATTTTGTCCTCCCAACTTACCTATACTTTTCATATACTTTTGGAAACCATTTTTCTGTACCTCTGTAATTACCAATGGTCTTAATATTTTACCTTCAATCAAATCATTATAGTAAATATTTTTATTTCTCATTGCATAATCGATATTGGCTGCAAAAATATCTTTTCCTCTTGGCGGTGTTTCAAATTCAATAAACCACTCATGATAAGGCAGTCCAGCTTTAGGAGTAATTTGTGGAGCTACAGTAAATTCTTTTACTCTTATAATTTCATCTGTCTTTTCAATAGCCTCTTTTAATGATTGTTCTACTTCGCTAACTATTACATGTTCACCAAAAGCAGAAATAAAATGTTTTAATCTTCCACTTACAATTATTCTGAATGGGTATTTGTTTATAAACTTAATTGTATCTCCGGTATTATATCTCCAAAGACCTGCAGAAGTGGAAATAATCATAACATAGTTAACTCCTAAAATCACTTCATTTAGATAATGTATAACTGGTTTTTGATCAAAAAAGGTACTTGCTACAACAAATTCATAGTAAATCCCGTGATCTAGCAATAATAACAATCCATTGTGATTTTGATTATCCTGGTATGCGAAGAAACCTTCTGAGGCAGGATAAAATTCAATACTATCAGGTTCACGCCCAATCAATTTTCGAAACAGTCCTTTGTAGGGATCAAAGTTAACTCCCCCGTATACGAATAACGAAAAATTGGGGAAAAGATCTCCAACATTTTTACTTGTCTTTGAGACTAACTTTTCAAAATACATCTGAACCCAAGAAGGTATACCTCCAATAATTGTCATATCCTTATCATAGGTTTCGTCTACAATAGCATTAACTTTAGCTTCCCAGTCTTCAATGCAATTTGTGTCCCAAGTAGGTAGTCTGTTTTTTTGTAGATAACTCGGTATATGGTGGGCAACAATTCCTGAAAGTCGCCCTAATGAAACTCCATTTTTGTCATCCAATAAAGGGCTTCCTTGAATAAATATGTGTTTCCCATTTACTATGCCTACATTAGATGTATGATAAATATAATTTAAAAGAGCCTCCCTAGCAGCACGAATGTGCTGATGAATAGCATCTTTAGTAATAGGAATATATTTTATTCCAGAAGTAGTGCCGCTTGACTTTGCAAAATAAAGTGGCTTTCCAGGCCATAAAATGTTTTGCCTACCTGAAAAAATCTTATTAATGTAGCTACGAATGCCTTCATAATCTCTTATCGGGATGTTGCTTTGAAAAGATTTAATGTTGATGATTTTTTCGAACTTATGATCTTTACCAAAAAGTGTACGCCTCCCATTTTTTATAAGATGCCTGAATACTTTTTCTTGTGTTTTTAGGGGATTTTTGATCCATTTTTCATTTTTTCTTTGAGACCAGGCAGCAAATATTTTAGCCCCTTGTTTTTTAATCATTGGGCAGAAAAATTAAAAAAGTTTTCAGGGTCCATAGGATAACCGTCCATCCATAACTCAAAATGAAGGTGGTAACCTGTAGTATACTCACCCGTATTCCCAGCAGTTGCGATAACTTCCCCAGATACTACTGATTCTCCTTGTCTTTTATTTAATGAAGAATTATGCTTATAAACTGATAAAAGACCGAAATTGTGCTCCAAAATAATCACATAACCTGTCTCTGAAGTCCATTCTGAAAATATTACTGTTCCATCAGCAATCGCTTTAACTGGCATATTTTTTTCGACAGCAATATCAATTGCGTAGTGAGATTTATCTCTATCAAAAGGCTGCGATATTTGTCCATTTACAGGAGGAAATAAAAATGTATTTAATTTAATCTCATTTCTTGATACTGGACTATATTTATCTTGCTGAGACACAAAAACTCTGAGTAAAGAATCTTCTAATATTAGCTTTGCGTTAAATCCATCTTTAATAACAGGAGTTTCTTGAATTACCAGCAATGAATCTTGCTCATTAAAGGAAATATCTTCATTTAAAACTCTTTTCACTGAATTCAAATATTTTAAATTTTGGTTATATAATTGAATAAGGGAATCTGTGAGAAATAGATTCTGAATTGCTTTAGCTCGTATTTCAGATGAATCATATCCTGGAATATATTCTTTTAATGAAGTGTAGGAGATTATTGTAAAAATTAAAACTGAGGAAGTACATATCAATAACAATGAAACCAAAATACTTTTGAATCTTGAAGTTCTGATTTGACCCTTTTCTTCAAAGGTTTCCTCGTCAATTATCATTATAAGGTAGGGGTTTCTTAACCCTTGAAAAAATTTTCTTTTTTTGTTTACTTTATCTTTCATTGTAATAGCAAAGATAAGGATAACTTAGGGTGATCAAATTGAAGGATAGATTTTCCTGTCTTTGAAATTAAATATTTCTGTACATTTGTTAAATAATATTAAATCATGTTGATTTTAACATTTTTAGGTATGATAGGAGCACCACAAATAATTTTGATAATAGCAGTTGTATTACTACTCTTCGGTGGACGTAAAATTCCAGAATTAATGAAAGGTTTGGGTAGTGGAATCAAAGAGTTTAAGAATGCTACAAAAGAAGAAGAAGATTCAGCTAAAATAGATAAAGATAGAAAGGCTTAATCAACCTTTTTAATAGTGGTTATTATTGTATTTAATTCAAACATGTAATCTCTTTTATTCATCGAAGGGGCGAAAGTGAAACCTTCAATAGCCATCCAATTTTTAGTTAAACTATCCCTAATCATATAATTTACAAATGGTCCTGCCATAAAGTCATTAGCTACTTCCCAAGTTCCTTTTGTTAGATAACCTTTTTTACCATCCAAAGCAACTTTATAAAAATAAGGTTGATATGCTCGCTCAGTGATCATATAGCTACCGTTTATGCGGCCTGGAATATAAAGTTTACCTATTGAATCCCTTATATTCAAAATTTTAGTATTAAAATTATTTTCTGATATGCTATCAAATATTTCGTATGCAATAATATTAAGATGTCCTTTTTGAATTTGCTTTTGTATCCAAATAAAATTAGTAGTGTCTTTTACTACTTTATAAACTGAAGGGTAAACTAAATTATATCCAAAGCGTCTTTTAATGTTTTTATCTTTAGTTGGAGATTTGTTTATTCTCCTTAGCTTTTCTTTTCGCTCGTTCTCTTTTATAGTCTGGGTAAATAACGCGAGGTTTTCTTCAAAAAAAAATTGTTGGACTTCTGAATCTTCACCAGTTACTAAACCAACTATTTGAGGCCGTGAAAATTGGTCCTTTGCTAATTGAAATCTAGGAATAGAATCTTTCTGAAACCAAATTATATTTCTACTCTGTCTTGCAAATCCTGAAAATACTTTGGGATTCAAATAATCAAGTGAAAATTGAGGTTCGTCAAATGGTAGACCTTCATACACCTTGCTTAAATTATCTCTTACCGATTTACCTAATTCCCCTTTCCAATCTGAAATTGGCATTATGACTGATATGTGATTTAAATTTCCACTAGAATCGGGAATAAATACATTAAACTTATCAGCCTTATTATTGCAGGAGATCATTGAAAATAATGCGAATAATAAAAAAACTATAATGCTTTTCATTGTTATTGATTCAAAGCTGCAATTCCTGGAAGAGTTTTACCCTCTAAACTTTCTAACATTGCTCCCCCGCCGGTGCTTATATAGCTCATATCATGATCCATTTTAAACTTTTTTACAGCGGCAACTGAGTCTCCTCCCCCTACTAGTGAAAAGGACCCATTGATAGTTGCTTCAGCAATTGATCTACCAGCAGCCATTGTTCCTGCTGAAAAGTTGGGAAATTCGAACACTCCTAGCGGACCATTCCACAGAATGGTTTTACAATTTATTATAACATCATGAAACTTTTTTATGCTTGCTGGGCCCGCATCCAAAGCTTCCCAGCCAGTTTTAATTTCCATAACATTAAAAATTTTTTTCTTTGCCTCATTACTAAATGTATTCCCTGCGACAACATCAACTGGAAAATGCAATTTCACGTTCTTCTGTTTTGCTTTATCGATTAAATCTAATGCATAATCACAATAATCTAATTCGCATATGGAATTTCCTACTTTTCCCCCAAGTGCCTTTGTAAATGTATATACCATACCCCCACCTATAATAAGGTGGTCGACTTTATCCAACAGGCTTTCTATTATTGTGATTTTTGTTGACACTTTAGCGCCTCCAAGTATTGCTAAAATTGGTGGTATGCCATTTTTTATGACTTTATCTATAGCCAAAACCTCTTTTTCCAAAAGACTGCCAAAACATTTATTTTTTTGAAAAAAATTAGCAATAATTGTAGTAGATGCATGAGCTCTGTGTGCTGTTCCAAAAGCATCGTTGACAAAGATTGTCCCAAGTTTTGAGAGTCTTTCAGAAAAAACTACATCTCCTTCAGTTTCTTCTGCGTTGAATCGAAGGTTTTCCATTAACAATACTTCTCCGGGCATCAATGAATCTGCTTTGGATTGTGCTTCAGGGCCGACACAAGTCTTACAGAATTGAACCTTAGTCTCCAAAATTTCAGATACTTTGTCTATTATGTTTTGAAATGAAAGGCTTTGTTCAAAACCATTTGGCCTTCCAAGATGTGAAAGCAACACACAACTACCTCCCTTTGACAAAATATAGTGTATTGTTGGTTTTGCTGCTTTTATCCGTGTCGTGTCAGTTATTTGTAAATCTTTGTCTAAGGGGACATTAAAGTCAACACGAACAATTGCTCGCTGATCTTTAAAGTTTACTTCCTTTAATGTTCGCATTCTTTGATTTTCTCAAAAATACAATAAAGGCATATTTTATCAATTTATTTTTAAAAAGATGTAATGTTTTTGATATTTAGTTGCTTTATATTTACTCATGCTTTGGACAAAGGTTATAGGACAAGAGGTTCTTAAAAATAAATTAAAATATCTCATCGAAACAAACCAAGTACCTCATTCTCAACTATTTATAGGTGATTCAGGATACGGTTCACTCCCCTTAGTTATAGAGTTTTCATTATCTTTATTGGAAAATAAGAATGTAAGTAAAGTCACAAGAAAACTAAGTGAAAGATGTCAAAATCCTGATTTACATTTTATCCTGCCAGTTGTAAAAAAAAAGAATGAAAAAGTAGTACACAGTCATCATTATATTCAAGATTGGTTAATATTTATTGATAGTAAACCGTATGGTAGCTATAGTGAATGGTTTGAATCTATTAATGTTGGAAATCGGCAGGGATTAATTAGTATTGCAGATATTGAAAACGTTCGTAGAAAAATTACCTTAAAAGCTTTTAATGGGGGCGCTAGAGTTTGTATTGTGTGGGGTGCAGAAAAGATGAGTAATCAGGCTTCGAATGCGTTCCTTAAAATTTTAGAAGAGCCCCCTGAAAATACGTTTTTTTTACTAATTGCAGAGAATCAAGAAGAAGTTTTACCCACAATAGTATCCAGGTGTCAAATTACAAATTTAGGACCTATTGATAACTCCTCTCTTATAGATGTGATAGAAAAAAAAACTGATGATCCTGAAGGTTTAGTTGCAAAGGCCCAAGGTAATTATAATGATTTACTTAATTTGATTAGCAATGATCAAGATAAAGAATACGAAAGTCTCTTAATTGAGGGCCTAAGAACGGCTTTTAAAGTAAATAAAAACAAAAAACTGATTATTGATTTAATGAGTTGGTCTTCTTCTATTTGTAAATTTGGAAAAGAAGAGCAAAAGACCTTTTTAAAATTTGGTATTCAATTTTTCAGAGATGCGTATTTATTGAACTATTCTCTTGACGATATTGTATCTTTTCAATCAAAAACAAATTTTGACTTGTCAAGAATTGCGCCCTACATTAATGACAAAAATATTAATGAATTAGTATCACTTTTTGAACAAACTCATTATAACGTATTAAGAAATGGGAATGTGAAAATGCTATTTATCAATCTTGCTTTGAAATTATCTGATTTGATTTATCTAGGCGTTAAATAGACTTTTTAAAAACAAAAACAATGGAAGAGAACTCTTTATTAAATAAAGCACTAAAATTTGATCTTAAAGCAATGAAAAACCCTCGAAAAAATGCAAAGCTGGAATTTTTGTGCTTTTCGGATATGTAAGAAATGTAAAACGCATCCAAAAATAAAGGGTGTTTTTCTTCAAGTTTAAACCCCCTAGATTCCACTAAAGAGATTATTCCTTTGCTTGTAAAATGCCATATGTGTCTTGGTACATCTAGTGCTGCCCACGAAGAGTTATAATACCTTGCATCAAAACTATTGATATTTGGCACTGCTATCATTAAAGTCCCTTTTTTATTTAAAAGATTGTGAATTTTAGATAGCGCCTGTTCTGGATTTGTAAGATGCTCCAAAACGTGCCATAAAGTTATTCCGTCATACTTATCAGATTGAGGGATATCAGCAATATTTTTGAAAACATTTATATTTAAAAGTGATTGATTTTTAATTTCTTTATTGTAAGGCTCCAAAACAGAAGTTTTAAAGTTTTTTTTTGAAAGATATGCTGCAAATTTACAAGAACCTGCTCCGTAATCTAATATTTTACTCCCTTTTAAATAAATTCTAATTAAAAATAGTTTATATCTAAACATTATCTTTTGGACAAGAAAATAGATTATGTCTAAACCACTTTTTGGTGTATTTTTAAATGAATCGTAGTTTGATGACTCGTAATATAAGGACATGTCTTTTATATTTTTAATGTTCGTTTTAGCTATTGTCCTCGATTTGTTCCATGTAATATCGAAATACTCTCCTGAAACTAAGTGATCTTTTGCTTTTAATTTTGATTTATGAGTATCGTGCTGTTCCACGTGAAACAAATTTTACTTTTTATCGGCCCATGGATACTAAAAGTACACTTATATCACTTGGGTTAACTCCACTAATTCTAGACGCCTGAGCTAGTGTTTCAGGCCGTAGCTTATTTAATTTTTCTTTTGCCTCAAATGATAAAGACGCTAGCTCATCAAAGTTAAAACTTGAGGGTATCTTTATGTTTTCTAAGCGCCTTAGCTTTTCTGCATTTTTTTTCTCTTTTTCTATATATCCAGAATATTTTATTTCTATCTCAGCTTGCTCAAATATAGAATCATCTATATTTGATTTGTTAATGAAAGAATTTAGTTCTTTAAAACCATTTAAATCAGACCTAGAAATATTTGGGCGCGACAAAAGCTTAGAGTACTTATCTGTTTGCTTTATTAAATTTTCCTTTTTGCTAACTAATAAATCATTTGTTTCTTTTAGTGTAAAACTTTTATTTTTTAAAAATTTAACAAGTTCACTTCGTTTTTTAAGTTTTTCCTCAACTTTGTTGAGCCTTTCTTTAGAAGCCAAACCTATCTTAAAAGAAATAGGCGTTAACCGTTCATCGGCATTGTCTTGTCTCAAAAGGGTTCTGTATTCGGCTCGAGAAGTAAACATACGATATGGTTCCTCAGTGCCTTTAAGAATCAGGTCATCAATTAGCACGCCTATATAAGCCTCTTCCCTTCCAAGAATAAGTGGATTTTTGTTATTGTTTTTCTGATGCGCATTTATGCCTGCGATAATCCCTTGGGCCGCTGCTTCTTCATATCCTGTTGTTCCGTTAATTTGGCCAGCAAAGAATAGATTTTGAATCAATTTAGTTTCGAGTGAATGAAACAATTGTGTCGGTGGGAAATAATCATACTCTATAGCGTACCCTGGTCTTAAAAATTTCACAGACTCAAATCCCCTAACAGATCTTAAAGCTTTAAACTGTATGTCGTGTGGTAAGGAGGTAGAAAAACCGTTCACATAAACCTCATGAGTATTCCATCCCTCAGGCTCTACAAAAACTTGATGCTGTAATTTATCACTAAACCTATTGATTTTATCTTCTATCGAAGGACAATATCTAGGGCCAATACTATTAATAGACCCATTAAACATTGGGGATCTGTCAAACCCTTGCTTTAGAATTTCGTGTGCTTCAGGGTTTGTATGGGTTATATAACAACTTTTTTGATTTTTTAATGGTTGTGTTTCCTCAGAAAAAGAAAATTTCGAAGGGTTGGTATCGCCTTTTTGTTCCAACATAAAAGAATAGTTTAGCGAGCGTCCATCAACACGGGGGGGTGTTCCGGTTTTCATTCTTCCAGATGTAAAACCTATGTTTTCTAGACATTTTGTAAGCCCATGAGATGCTTTTTCCCCAACACGCCCTCCACTGAAGTTCTTTTCTCCTATGTGTATCAAGCCATTTAAAAACGTTCCATTAGTTAAAACTACTGTCTTTGAAAATATTTTAACCCCCAAAGATGTAATCACTCCTTCAACTTGATCATTTTCAATAACCAGATCAACTACCATTTCCTGATAAAAGTCAAGAAGAGGGGTGTTTTCAAGTTTTTGTCTCCACTCGAGTGTAAACAAACTTCTATCGGATTGAACTCTAGGGCTCCACATTGCGGGTCCTTTTGACTGGTTCAACATTTTATACTGAATTGCCGACCTATCTGAAACTATACCGCTATAACCCCCTAGAGCGTCAATTTCTCTTACTATTTGTCCTTTAGCAATCCCACCCATAGCAGGGTTACACGACATCTGTGCTAAATTTTGAAGATTCATTGAAACCAAAAGGGTTTTAGAGCCAAGATTGGCTGAAGCTGCAGCAGCCTCACACCCAGCATGTCCGCCTCCTACGACTATAACGTCATACTTAGAATCAAACATAACGGTTGTGTTTCACGTGAAACATTGATATAAACCTATCTTCCATTTTTCGCATGTTGTCAACTTCCTCCTTGTCACCGTCATTATAGCCCATACAATGCAGCAGTCCATGAACAATTATCCTAAGTATCTCATTTTCAACAGTTTGCCTGTACTCTTTTGCAGATATTTTTATTGCCCATAATGAAACAAAAAATTCTGCTTCCAATTTGTTATCAGAAGTATAATTGAAAGTAATTATATCAGTATTTGTTTTGTGATTAAGATATTTTTTGTTCATTTTTAAAAGTGCTTCTTTTGAAACAAAATTGTATTGTAGCTTTTTGACATCGTAGCCCTTTATTTGTGCGTATTTGGACAACGTGCCTGAAAGCTTCTTAATGTCAAAGTTATCTGGTATGTTTAGGAACCGTATAATTTTTTTTTGCAAATATAATGTAATTGTTTTGCTAAGATAGGGGAATAGGTTTATAGCTGCTATATTTGTGTTACAATGAAAATAAGAGTTCGTTTTGCGCCAAGTCCAACTGGTCCACTTCATATAGGGGGTTTAAGGACGGCTCTTTTTAATTATCTGTATGCAAAAAGTAAAAACGGAAGCTTTATTCTTAGAATAGAGGATACGGATCAAAACCGATACGTGGAAGGAAGCGAAAATTATTTAATTAAAGCCCTAAATTGGTGTGGCATAAAACCTGATGAAGGCCCAAATACAGCGGGGCGCTTTGGCCCTTATCGCCAAAGTGAAAGAAAGAAGATTTATAAAGAGCATATTGATAAACTTATCGGTTTAGGAGCAGCGTATTATGCCTTCGATAGTGAAGATGAGTTGATAAAATATCGTCAAGAATGCGAAAAGGGTGGAAAAACATTTTTGTATAACAGTCAAAATAGAAAGAAATTCAGAAACAGTCTGTCCCTAAATTTGGCTGAAACTAAAAAGGCTCTAGAAGGGGATTATGTTGTTCGATTGAAAGTAATGGGCGGAGCTACAATTAATGTAAATGATGAAATTCGTGGTAACATATCAGTCTCTTCGGATTTACTTGACGATAAGATCTTATTGAAAACCGACGGGTTACCTACTTATCATTTTGCTAATGTTGTCGATGACAAGTTAATGGAAATAACAGATGTTATACGTGGAGAAGAGTGGCTTCCTTCGTTGCCTATACACAAACTAATTTACGATGCTTTCAATTGGAATTTACCTCGGTTCATACATTTACCTTTAATTCTGAAACCAAATGGAAAGGGAAAACTATCAAAAAGAGACGGTTTAAAAGATGGCTACCCCGTTTTTCCCATTAAGTTTAAAGAATTAAATCTAGGTTTTAAAGAAAGAGGTTTCTTGCCCAGTGGAATGGTAAATTATCTTGCCTTATTGGGATGGAATAGTGGAACAGATAACGAAATTTTTAGTCTAACAGATCTTATAAAAAACTTCAGCATAAAAAGAGTTCAAAAGGGTGGTGCTAGGTTTGATTATGAAAAGGCTTGTTGGATAAATCAACAACATATATCAAAATCTGATGTGATATCGTTATTGGAACAAAAAAGTGTAAAGGAAATATTTGAAAATGTAGATGAAAAAAAGCATATTAATGTGTTAAACTTGGTGAAAAACCGTCTCAAGACTCTAAATGATCTCAAGAATGAAATTAGATTTTTGGATGATCCGCAAGAATATGATAAAAAAAGTGTAAAAAAATTAATGGATAAGAGCCCAGTAAAAATTATGGATCAGATTATCAAACTATTGTATTCTGATGTTGAAATAGTAGACATGAAACAATCTTTATTTGATTGGGGAAATAATGAAAAAATTCCATTTAGTTTAATAATGCAAACTCTTAGACTCGCTATTATTGGTCAATTATCTGGC